>Ga0308168_1000610_pt1 | contig 41568 bp, 52 predicted proteins | sample PhyCR2_FD_202133 | JGI IMG/M metagenome (GOLD analysis project Ga0308168, IMG submission 202133) | Phyllosphere microbial communities from UC Gill Tract Community Farm, Albany, California, United States - DLSLRC.R2 | ecosystem: Host-associated > Plants > Phyllosphere > Unclassified | place: USA...
CCGATTAACTACGGGAATATCAACGTATTCCTGATAGCTTCCCGTTCTGCCAGCTGAGTTCAACCACTCGATATCCGGTCCAGATATAGTGGTCCCAATAATCGGGATCCCTTTATGGCTGGAGTTATCTACACCCGTCAAAACCCATTCAAGCGGTTTATCCAGCTCCCGGGCTAAATTCATAGCCAGGTCCAGCGATGGCATAGCATCGTTATTTTCGAGGTGCGACAGACCGGCACTGGATATCCCCACGCGCTCGGCCATAGCCCGCATGGAAAATTTCCTTTTATCGAGGGCCTTTAGTTCCTCGCGGCGTTCTTTCAGCCATTCACCACGTTTTTTCATAGTAGGCATCATAAATCACTTGTGTACAGCTGGCTATACAAACCAAACCGTAAAGATCCTTTCAAAAGTGCTAAATAAACTAGACGATTCTGATAAGCTGGCTTATCATCCGACTTATGAAAACGAATCATGCTTTAGTCGCAGTTGGCGGAATAAAGGAGCTCTGCAGACTCCTGAACTGCACTCGTAGCGCGGTTTACCAGTGGGGCGATGAAATCCCTGAAAGCCGCCAGTATGAGCTGGAAGTTAAGACCAATGGTCTTTTGAAGTCTGACTACACATTGCATAAGGATGCGGGAAAAAGTGGAACGAGATAAATGTCTGGCCCGGGACACGATGTCCTCAGTCGTTATCAGAGCGACACAGCAGATGCTGTCTGCCACAGGCGAGAGCGTCTCTTCATTTGCTACCGAGCGGCTTATTCCCGCGCTGGAGATTCAGGGTCTTATCAATATGGGCTCTGAAGGGGTGCAGGTTGAAGACTATATCCGGTGGCGTAACCGTTGTATCAAACGTGCACAACGCGTGATGGCTAACGAAACACCTCTGCCGGCTGACTGGATCATCACCTGGATTTCGGTACTACCGGAACAGTTCCGGAACAAGTGCTCTCAGAAGCTGGCTGCCATGCAAGGCCTCCAGTGGGTACGCCTGCCGAAATATAACCGAATCCGCGTTGAATCGATTGAAGCCGAGATAGACACCATAACGGTAAAATTTGGTGAAGTTTTGGCGCATTCAGCCCCGGCACACGATGGCTATTACGACGGTAACGACAATAAAGTCGCGGTAAAAATGCTGCAGAACCGACTGACAGAAATGCTGGCCTACCTGAAGCGGGAAATCATGAATATCGAGATGGCCACCGGTATCGCACCAGACTATTTCGATATCAGCGAACACAGCCCGCTGGCCGGGGTGCACCATGCTCCAGCTTAATTTTGTTCGCGATGAGCTCACTGCAGCCCTCCTCGACCTGTCCAAAACCGGCCGCAATCAGATAGTGGCCATGGCAGAACGTGCATCGGCATCGGATCGGTTTACAGCCCGACCAAAGCGGGAAATCGCGATGGGCGAGGATGAAGTAGTGATTGTTGACGCGGAGCCGGTCAGGTTTACCGCTGGGAAAAAATTTAAGACGAGCAGCATGCCAGTAAATCCCGCTATTTTCCGCCAGGTATCCTGGCGCGTTGCCATGCATCGTCTGCCAGCTGCTTCGCGGTCATGGCTGAATTATTGCTACGGCGATGCATTGTCGTTCGAAGATCAGACGATCCTGGTTACTCATATCTGGCAAGGCCTGGAGTCTCATATCCGGGAAAATAAGCTTCCGAAGATGAACGGCAAAACAGAGAAGAACCTGAAGGCACTGGTAATGCTGGCTGTTCAGGAAACTAAATATTTTCTTAGTAAAGAGGAATATCGGTATACCCAGGAAGAACTCAGCAAGCTTTGTGGCGTGAGCTGGGATAACTGGAGAAAACGATATCAAAGCCGCTGGGAATTAATGCTAAGCGGCCTGAATGAATTAGACAGCGAGGCATTGAGCCATGTTGAGCAATTACGGAAAACCGCTTGCTGCGACAGGCGGTGAGATACCGCCGTGTTTATGCAGTAAGGTAATGCGCTATTCCCCTACCCGGCCGAAGTTATTTAAATCAAGTTCACGGAATGAGCATGTAATGCTTTGTCCTACGTGTGGATTTAAAACCCACCCGGACTGGTGCAAAAACGCCGTAATTGCTGAATGGTGCGGAGCGAATAAACACGGAGATCACCACATTCAGGAAATGTGGATAAAACGCTATATGGAGCAGCAGAGCGAGAGCATAGCAACAAAACAGACAACTGGGACCATGGTCCCAACTCACAGGTAACAGGTTATGACAGAAAACCTATTCGGTACTAACCGTCATTACGAAGACAGTGATGATTTTTCTCAGCGTTATTTTTATCAACTACGAGGCTGCGTAGTTCCGCCAATTAAAGCTGAGAAAAAGGAAAGCGAGCAATCTATTCAAATAAAGCCTGAAATCAAGAGCCGCCGCCGGATTTCAATGGATGTAAGCCGAAATAAAAATAATCAGCGACATAAAAGGAAATAATCATGAAAACATTTCGTACAGCGTTCCCGTATGTATTGGAAAAGGCACTGCCAGATAACCTTGAGGATCTGATAGCAGATCGCGGCTTTGACGGATTAACAGATACCGCGCGTCTAGGCCATGGCTGGAGCCATGTGGCAAATGATAACCGTCTCCTCTTCGTAGACGGTAAGTATCTGCTGCGCTATCTCAGCTGCCAGCGCAAACCAGACGCTGTAGCTGCTGCGCGACTCGTTGATGAGCGTATCCAACAGGCCACAGAGGCTGGGCGTGAGATTAGCCTCGATCTAAAGCTGGAAATGCAGGTACAGGCTGAGAACGAACTAATGAAGTACGCACCGGTATCGAGTAGCGTGGTTTATCTGCTGCTCTGGCCAGCCCAGCGATTATTGATCGCCTCCGGTGGTACGGCCAAAAAATGCGAGGATGCGCTGAGCTATCTCCGTAAGACCTTAGATACACTCGCCGTGGCTCCATGGGGAGATTCTATTCGGTTGAGCGAAGTTGTCACGGAACATATGACAGCTGAGGAAAGTATTTATCACTTGCCAGAAAATTTATCTATTTCGACTTTTGGCAAAACATTATTTACCGGGGTGGATAGCTCGTTAAAAGTAATATTGGATGGCGTACAGAATGATACGGATGATGCCAAGAGCATGCTTTCAGGTATGTCAGCCCGGGCTGTTGAAATGTCACTGGTGCGCCGACCTGACAACGGACAAATAGAAAACCTTGCTAACTTCACTCTCCAGATGCCGAATGTAGGGAATATCCATTTTAAAAAATATGACTATGTCGATGATGTGGAACGCGACGATATAGCTCAAGAGCTGATTTCTGAAATGCATCTGGTTTGTTCATATACCCAACAAATCTTGTCAGCGTTGCAAGTATTCGTGGGTGCCAAAAGCGAGGAGTCAGCTACGGCTTAATTATGGCGCTGGAGTTATTCACGCAGGGACCCATGACAGAGGCGGAAGCGAACGCGCTGGAAAAAAGATATCGCGCGGCAGGTCGCCGCGTCTCTGTAACCGATTCGTTTCATCCCGGGCTTAAGAGCGTGCATGTCTTTTTACCGTCTCTTAAATATGCTCCGAGGCCGTCACGGACCTATCAACAAAAATTGTGGAACTAAAAAATGATGCTTCATAAAAATCTCTTGCAGATGATTATTGCTAACTGGTTAAACAGCGATAAGGTAATTATTGATACCGAAACGACGGGCCTGACCTATGGCGCTGAGATTATCGAAATATCGGTGATCGATATGAAGGGCAATGTGCTCCTTGATACGCTTGTTAAGCCTTCTTGCTCTATTCCACCAGAAGCGACGGAGATCAACCGAATCACCGATGAGATGGTTGCTGATGCGCCGAGCTGGAGAGAGGTTTACCCGGTATTGATGGACATTATCGGGGCCAGGAAATGGGTGGGCTGGAAGTCGGAATTTGATGCCCGGTTAATGGTTCAGTCATGCCTCATTAATGGACTTTATGACGACCTTTCGCCGGCGCAGCTGCTTGCCGAACACGAGCGGATCCACGGTAGTCAGATCGATGCGAAACGCACCTACTCCGAATGGTATGGAGAGCCAGACAGAGAACGCGGCGGATTTAAGCGCCAGCATCTCGCAGCAGCAGTTCGGCAGATGGGGGTTAAATTCCAGGGCAATGCCCACCGGTCATTAGCAGATTGCTACGCCGTCCTGCATGTGCTGATTCGCGCCAGTAAATGGGTAGCTCCTGAAACAATGACGATGGCGCAGATCCGTAACAGTTTGCCTATTGTTGCTCGCTTTGAGACGACAGCTGGGCAAGCCCTGTTTGATGCGGTGGAAGAGCAGCTGTTTCATAGCCATCAGGCGGAAAGACATAAAGACGATTTTACATATGGAGCTGTTATGTCGCAGGTGGCGTTGTACGAGAAAATCCAGATGCTGGCATCGGAAGTATATCGTTTCGCTTGCGCGTTCGGGATCGGTCAAAAGCGGACAGAGTTTTTTGCGGTCTATAGCGTGTTAAATAACCTTACTCGTCGTGGATATGCGCAACAGGTGGGTAAGGCAATGAATCCCCTGCTGGCGTGCTCGTGCCAGGATAATGAAGAGGAAGAAGGTTGATGGCTGAAAGAAATAAAGCCGTCCTGTTGAACTCTTTGAAGCAGCGAACAGGAAAAAGCATCGCTGCCGGCGGCGACGGTTACATCCCCACTGTAACCCTCTCGTTTGATGCGGGACTAAATACGCGCGCTATCAGACGCGTTTTAGATGAGATGGTAGCGGCCGGTGGCGTCGAACGTCGCTCGAATGGCCCGGGTAAGCCCTACAGCTATCGGATCATGGAGGACTGATGCTTTTAAACCATCGCAGCCATACGGCCACTGCAGACAGAGATACCTGGAGAACTGACCCGCGCATAGCCGCAGGCCTTTTCGAGATATTGCGGCCGTGCCATATCGACGGCTGCGCCAGCAGTGAAAACCACCTTCTACCGGAGTACTTCACGCAGCAGGATAACTGCCTCCAGCTCGACTGGATGGCGGAGGCTGGCAAGCGTGGCGTAACGCCAGCGCTCTATGCTAACCCACCATTCTCCAAAGAGGATACCCGCGCGGCGATCACCCATAACGGGATGGCCAACTTTTTCGGTAAAGCGCGTGCCGAAGCTGAGCGGGGTATGTACTCGCAGTGGCTGTTCCGGGCGCGCCCGGGCGAGAACTGGTTCCCGTGGTTTCTGGCCAGCCGGATCTGGTTTATCGTGGGACGGATAGGTTTTGTCGATCCGACTACTGGCAGGATTGACAATGACCAGACTGAAAATCACGCTGTCGCGGAGTTTATCCCGGGCGAGTTCCCCTTTATGGCCAGCGGGCTTCCCTTAAACAGGGACGACATCATAGCGGCAGGAACAAAAGTCATTGAGTCACGAAAATTCCCTGTCATGACAATGAGATATGAGCAACTAACCACCAGTTGATCACAAATCATCACATTTTACTTTGAATATTCCTCCTCGTTAATTACACTGTATGAATACACAGTATAATTAATTAGAGGGGGATCACATGCGGGTAGAAGTCCTTTTTAATCAGGATGCTAAGGTTTCAGCCAAAGTTATGGATGCCCTGCGCGGCCAGCTTGAAAGCCAGCTAAATCCCCTCTTCCCAAAGCTATCGCTGCGCATAGCCAAAAGCAGCAGCTCAATGGTGCAGATCACCGGCACAAAGAGCGACGCGGATAAACAGCAGGTTATGACTATCCTGGAATCCGTCTGGCACGACGATAGCTGGCTACCAGAATAATAATTCCTGAAGCCGGATTGGCTTGTTGTAGAGGAGGGGTAATGAAAGAAGAAATTTGCAGTTCAGAGTTACTGGCGCAAAAGTTGCAGCATATTAATTCGCTGTTCCAGCTCGCCCGCCGAACACTCGATAGCAACGATAGCAGTATTTTCATGGATGAAGTAATTGACCTGCTGGGCGCTGGCGCACAGATGACTCAGGAATGTGAAAACCTCCGACAGCGTATTGATGTTGATCTCTATCAGAAGAGCAGCAAATATTACGATTTGGTGGCCCACAAATAAAAATGGGACCATGGTCCCACATTAAGGGTTGCCAAAACGTCACAGAATAATTACTATTTCTCTATGTTGGGATTTTTATAACCGACACTTTACAACCGCCCTAGTGGCGGTTTTTTTGTGCCTTGAAAATGGGCGCTGCAGCATGTGTCACCATGCTACAGCTTTCAGCCCATGCCGCCAGACAGGGTGAAACAAGGCCCATTGCTGATGCGCATCAGCAGAAGGAGCCTAACAAATAAGGCTACAAAAAACCATGAAAAACACTGTAAAAATAAACAGTGCTACACTTGCGCATGCAGACTCGCTGGAGTTCATAAAAACATTACCGGACAACAGCATAGATGCAATTATCACCGACCCGCCGTATTACCGGGTCAAACGGAATGCCTGGGATAACCAGTGGCCGACCGTAACGGATTATCTCGCCTGGCTTGATGAGTTTTTTGCCGAGTTCTGGCGGGTATTAAAACCGGCTGGTTCTCTGTATGTATTCTGCGGTCCTAAACTGGTAGCCGATACCGAATTGCTTATTCGTGATCGCTTCAATGTGCTGAACCATATTGTCTGGGCTAAACCTTCCGGGCCGTGGAAAAGAAGCAACAAAGAGGGCCTACGCGCATTTTTCCCGGCGACCGAGCATATTATCTTCGCTGAGCACTACGGTGCTGAAGGATTTGCTAAGGGCCAGACGGGTTACGCAACCAAATGCCAGAAATTAAAAGGCGAGGTATTCGCGCCCCTGATTGAATATTTCAGGGAAGCCCGCGAGCGTCTCGGCATTTCAGCAGCTCAAATTAATGCGGCCACCGGCACGCAGATGTGTAGCCACTGGTTCAGTGCGAGCCAGTGGCAGCTTCCCAGCGAAAAGCAATATACAGCCCTGCAGGAGCTGTTTAACCGGGTGGCAGCAGAGAAGGCCTGCGATGGCCTGACGATTGAGCATGGCGCACTGCAGGCAGAATATCGAACCCTGTCGGCGCGTTATGGCGAGCTCGCATCACAGTACGAGGATTTGCGCCAGCAGTATGAAAACCTGCGTCGGCCGTTCTCGGTAACGAAAGACGTTCCCTATACAAACGTCTGGACCTATCCGTCCGTCCCGTACTATCCGGGTAAGCATCCGTGTGAAAAACCGCTGCAGATGATGCTCGATATCATTTCGGCCAGCACCCGCCCGGGCGACGTCGTGGCCGATTTCTTTATGGGATCAGGCTCCACGATAAAAGCGGCCCTGCAGCTGGGCCGCCAGGCGATCGGCGTTGAACTCGAAGAGGAGCGCTTCTTGCAGACGGTTTCGGAGATAGAGCAACAGTAACCATAGCCTCGCACCTGCGGGGCTTTTTTATGCCCGCCGCGCGGGTGGCGGAGCTATGACAACAGCAATCGAATACGGGAACCCCGATCTCTGGCTGGTATTGCTGATGCTGGCCGCCGGGGCAGTTTCAAGCGCCCTGCTCTCTACCGAGCCAATCAATTTACGGCGTCTCGCTGGTGATGTTCTGCGGGGCGTTATCGTGGCGCTCATCCTCTGGTCTTACGGGGCGATGGGCAAAGTTTCTATTCTGCAGGTGATCGTCTTTGCCGGGCTGTCAGCAGTAGCCTGGCCGCACACAGTGAACGAGATCACCGGATTCGCAAAGCGAACTATCAGCCGGGTTTTCGGCAGGAGAAATGAAAAATGAATTACGGCCTGATCAACAAGCAGGACGCGGTTTGCTATGCCCGCGAGGTCTGCGCGGTACTGGGCGGTGGTCTGACGGCGATCGCGTTGCTGGTCGAAACGGCTGCAGCGGAGACGCTGTTAGGCGATTACAAGGACCCCACGCCGGTAAGCGCCGGTACAGGGCTGACCCAAGTAGATCTCGGGACGTTTGAGTGGCTGCGCGATAAATACAAAAACAGCCGTTACGCCAGCGCCCTGCTCTCTGTGTTCGGCGTCGATCTGAGTCGTACAGCTTATCAGGAGCTACGAACCTCCCCGCTTCTGGCCATGATCTTCTGCCGTTTCCGTTACCTGGCTGCGCCGGGAGCTATCCCAGAAACGCGGGAAGGCCGGGCGGAATACTGGAAGCGCTATTACAACACGTCGGCAGGCAAAGGCACGCCGGCGGATTATCTCAACAAGTGCCAGCGTGCCGGTGTCGATGCGCTGCTGAACGAACAGCGCAGCTGCGCATAAGGATCCTCAATGAACAGTCTTAAAAAAGTCGCCCGGGCGTGGGCCGTGATGAGCGCCGCTTTCCTTCTTCTCGCTGCGGCCACCCGGCCCGCGTTCGCGCTCGATGGCATGGATATCGACACGCTGATCAGCGCTTTGCCAGCCGGATGGGCTAACGGCATTACAGGAGTTTTCGTTGTGCTGTATGCGGTGGCGCAGCTGCGTGCGCTGATGCCGCCGGCACTGACCAATCGCATTCCGTTAGTGGTGATGAAGATGCTCGATTTCGTGGCGGCAAACTGGCGGCATGCGCGCAACGTGGATGCCCTAAAAAAAGACGCAGCATCAGCAGCACAGGCCAACGGTCGTTCTGATGCTGACTATCGCACCATGGTCGAAACGGCCAAAAACAAAGGGGAGCTGCGAAGTGGAAGCCGGATTGAGAGCGCTGGCGATAATCCTGGAGCTAATCGCCCAGGCAGTAAAAGCGCGTAGCGAAGATGAACGGCAAAGCCGGATTGATTATGCGCGTAACAACCCGGCTGATTATCTGCGCCGCTTTGGCCGGGTGCGGGAAATCACTACCGGTGACAGCAGCGCTGACGCCGGAGCCGTGCGCAGCGGTAAAGCCGACGATTGACGTCGTGCACATCGATGGCCATTTCGTTATCTCAGATAATGACATGGGCAAGTTAACCGGCTACATCGCCGCGCTTGAGGCGGGCTGTGTGGCTCCTGAGTAGAGGATTTATGGCGGTATTAAAACGACTGAGCCCGGCATTTATTCGCCGGCGGTTTACGCATAAGGCGTTCTTTATGGGCGTCGTGCCGGTGTATATCAACCTTGATACAACTGATCTGGCCGTACGGAACTGGGTGCCCGACTGGACCCTGGATGCAGTTGAGTGGATCACCTGCAAGGTGCGCGGTCTGCTGCTAAAGGTTAACCGTAATTATGAACCGGGTGGCGACATACTACTGACCGGTCCGATCGATAAGGGCGGTAAATGAAGATCTATATCGCTGGCCCAATGACTGGCTATGAAGACTTTAACCGCGCTGCATTCAACAAAGAAGCCGAGCGGCTCCAGCGCCACGGCCATGTCGTTCTGAACCCGGCAACGCTCCCGGGCGGGCTTGAGCAACGCGAGTACATGGATATCTGTTTCGCCATGCTGCGCTGCGCAGATGCCATCCTGCTGCTGCCTGACTGGAAGGCCTCATCGGGCGCGACCGCTGAATACCACTACGCCTACAAGATGGAACTGCCGGTGTTCAACACGCTGGAATATCCGCCAGTAGCTAAGGCGTAACCCTGCACACGATTGGGACCATGGTCCCACATTCTGGAGTAAGCAATGCCAGCAAGAGCTAAGCGCCCCTGCCGCCACAAAGGCTGCTCGGCTATCACCAGTAACCCGGGTAGCTATTGTGACGCCCACCAGCAGCAGCATGCCGGTGATGGCTGGCGTAACTATCAGGCTGGCAAGAGCAGACATGAGCGCGGCTATGGGCGACCGTGGGATATACGACGGGCCCGCATCCTCGCGCGTGACCAGCACCTGTGTCAGGAGCACCGCCGGCACGGTATCGGGAAAACAGCTAAATCGGTTGACCACATCATCCCCAAAGCGCATGGAGGCACAGACGATGACAGCAATCTGGAATCACTCTGCTGGCCATGCCATCGACGTAAGACAGCAACAGAGAGATTGAAATGACACGAGAGCAAGAACATCTGCGAAGCCTACAGCTTCAGAAAGCAGAGCTTGAACCAGACCAGCGAGCCAGGGTTAGCGAATGCGAGGTAGTCCTCCGTCATATGCTGCACACCCACGCAGACGGTGAAGCATTGATGGCCATCGCGCTGATCGGTGCGGAGATCGAAGCCCGGGCGTAAAAGCTAATCGTTATTAATGACAGAGGCAGACTGAAGCCTGCCCTGTCATCATGCATTAAATGAGATTAATTATCATTTGAAATTGATTGCATATGAAATCATTAGCATTTCAATCAATTCGAGCATCAAATGACAATCATTCTCGTTTGTACAGGGGTAGGGGGGGTAAAATCCCTAACCCCTTTCGCCACGCGGGACTGCCGCTCCCGGTAGATTTTTGCGCGTGAGAAATAAAAACTTTTTTTTGGACCATTTTTCAGGAGCTGAAGCAAATGGCAACAGGTATGCGCGCACCGGGTGGCGGGCGTAAAGCCAACAATACCGGAACGCAAACCAGCTCCGTTACCCGGGCGGTTTCACCCCCGGATGAACTTCTTGGTGAAATGGCAATTGATGCATGGAAGCGAACGTGCCGACTCATGATCGACCGTGGCAACTTCGAGATGGAAGATTGCTACCTGTTGATGGAGTACTGCAATACGGTGCAGCTGCTGTACGACGCTAACCAAGAGATAAAAGGTGATGGTCTTGGTGATGAGACAGCTGCAGGCGGTCAGAAACTTGGTGCTGCTGTTAAAGCCCGCGATAGATACATCGCGCAGCTGATTAAGTTGAGCATCACTCTCAAGCTGGATCCGCGTAGCCGGGAGCAAATTAAAAAGCCGGGTCAAGAGGCAGACAGCAAGAACGAATTCAACGAATTTTAATTGGGACCACGGTCCCAATTTTTTTGGGACTGATTTATGGCCGCATACCCGAACGTCAATCTGGCGAATAAGTATGCGCGGGATATCCTGGACGAAAAGATTGTTGCCTGCAGGTTTATTCGGCTGGCCTGCCAGCGCCATTTTGATGATCTAAAAAAATCTCTCGATAAAGACTATCCCTACACATTTAACCGTGAGCTGGCGGAACGGGCGTGTCGTTTCGTTCAGTTGCTGCCGCATTCCAGCGGTGATTTGGCCGGGCAGAAGCTAAAACTGGAGCCGTGGCAGGCTTTCATTTTCTGCTCGATTTTTGGCTGGGTAACGAAAAAAGATAAAAAACGCCGATTTCGCGAGGCCTATATCCGGGTAGCCAGGAAAAACGGTAAGTCGTTTTTCGCTGCCGGCATTGGTACCTACATGTTCTGTGCTGACGGCGAAAACAGCGCAGAAGTGTATTGCGGTGCCACCACAATGGCGCAGGCGAAAAAGGTATTCACCCCAGCCAAACAGATGGCGGATCGGCTGCCATCTCTTCGCAGCAAATTCAACATATCGGTTTGGGTCGACAACATGACCCGCCCGGATGGCTCTGTGTTTGCGCCAATGGCGGGTAAGCCAGGCGATGGCGATAGTCCCCATTGCGCGATTATCGACGAATATCACGAGCACGACACAGACCACATGTACGAAGCGATGACGATGGGCATGGGTGCTCGTTCGCAGCCTTTGACGTTGATCATCACCACTGCTGGCTCGTCGCTTGAATCGCCATGCTACGACAAAGATAAAGAGGTGAAAGAGGCTATCAGCGGTGTGGTCCGCAATGATCGACTGTTCGGCATGATCTACGAGCTGGACGATGGTGATGACTGGACTGACCCACGGAACCTGATTAAGGCCAACCCGAATCTCGACGTTTCTGTTAAATACAGCGATCTGGTAGAGCTGCTTGAAGTCGCAAAGCAGGTACCGCGCAAGGTCAACGCTTTTAAAACGAAGCGCCTGAATATCTGGGTATCCGGCAAGTCAGCTTTCTTCAACATGGAGCACTGGAAGGCTGCAGAAGATACCACGCTGAAGCTGGAAGACTTCGCAAACGACAGCTGCAACATCGGTCTCGATCTGGCTCAAAAGCTGGATATGAACGCTGGAGTACCGCTTTTTACTCGCGAAATTGAAGGGAAAAAGCATTTCTACTCGATATCGCCGAGGTTTTGGGTACCAGAGGATACGGTCAATAGCACGGATCCAAAGCTGCTTAAAACGGCTGACCGGTACAGAAAATTCGCCGACATGGGCGCTTTGGAAGCCACAGACGGCGCGGAGGCTGATTATCGCGAAATATTGGCCAGCTTTATCGACCTGCAGAGTGAAATCCGCATCGACGAGATAGACCTCGATCCCAGCGGTGCTACGGCGCTCCGCCACCAGCTGGAAGATGAGGGATTTACCTGCGTTGAAATCCGCCAGGACTTCACAAACATGTCGCCGGCGATGAAAGAGCTGGAAGCCGCGCTCGCTGGCGGTCGCTTCCATCACGACGGCAACCCAATCCTGACGTGGTGTATCAGTAACGTGATCGGCAAATCTCCGCCCGGTAGCGACGATATTGTGCGTCCTACTAAAGGTGACAAGCAGAGCAAGATTGACGGCGCTACGGCGCTTTTTAATGCCATGACCCGCGCTCTGCTTAACGGCGGAGGCGAAGGTAAATCCGTTTATGACGAGGAAAACGTAGCGTGCTAATCACAATTTTAACCTTTCTGGTCGGCCTCATCGGTGCTTGCCTGGTATCAACCGGAGCATGGCTATGTTCACCTGCAGCGGGGCTGATAACGGGCGGCGTGATTTGTCTGTTCTGGTCATTTATGGCTGCCCGCGCAGCGCCTCAGAGCCTGCCACAGACCGGAGGTGAGTGATGTTCATTCCCCAGATGTTTCGGGGTAAAGCGAGGCCGGGCGGTGGTAACTGGAGCACGGTGCTGGGTGGCATAGGGTCAAGCCAGAGCGCCGCCGGCGTCATAATTACGCCTGAAACAGCGATAGCACTGTCGGCCGTTCGGGCCTGCGTCACGTTGCTGGCTGAATCAGTGGCGCAGCTGCCGTGCGAGTTGTACCGGCGAGATGATAAGGGCGGACGCCAGCGAGCCACCGACCATCCTGTTTATGACTTGATTCACTCGCAGCCTAATAAAAAAGATACCTCATTCGACTACTTCGAGCAGCAGCAAGGCCTGCTTGGGCTGGAGGGAAATTGCTACTCGATCATCGATCGCGATGGCAAGGGCTACCCACTGGAACTTATCCCGGTTAACCCCAAAAAGGTCATCGTCCTGAAAGGCCCGGATGGCCTGCCGTATTACCAGCTGCCCGAAATTGGTGAAACGCTGCCGATGCGCATGATGCATCACGTTAAGGTGTTCTCGCTGGATGGGTTCATCGGTACATCGCCGATTCAGACGAATGCTGACGTGCTCGGCCTCGGCCTCGCCGTGGAGAACCACGCCGCACAGGTGTTCCGCCGTGGTACGACAATGAGCGGCGTGATTGAACGGCCCAAAGAGGCCGGAGCCATTAAGAGCCAGGAAGCGATCGACCGGCTGCTCGCCAAATGGACGGACCGCTATTCCGGTGTACGCAACGCGTTCTCCGTAGCGATGCTGCAGGAGGGGATGAGTTACAAGCAACTGTCGCAGGACAACGAAAAAGCACAGCTGCTCCAGTCGCGGCAGTGGGGGGTGGAGGAGGTTTGCCGGCTTTATAAAATCCCACCGCACATGGTGCAGATGTTGGCAAAGGCAACCAACAACAACATCGAGCATCAGGGACTTCAGTTCGTCATGTACACCCTGCTGGCCTGGCTGAAACGGCATGAAGCCACGCTGATGCGTGACCTGCTGCTGCCCAGCGAACGCCGGGATCTGTATATCGAGTTCAACGTCTCCGGCCTGCTACGCGGCGACCAGAAATCGCGCTACGAGTCGTATGCTCTCGGCCGCCAGTGGGGATGGTTATCGGTCAACGATATCCGCCGCATGGAGAATCTGCCGCCTATTGATGGCGGGAGCACTTACCTGACGCCACTGAACATGGTCGATACCAGCACGATTAAAGGGCTGGATAAGGCATCACCGCAGCAACTAAGCGAAATAGAGGCCGTTCTGGCCAGAGTATGAACCAGCCCGCAAAAGCGGGCTTTTTTATTGGTGGAAAGCCATGAAATTAGTATTTGGATTCTTTGTTGACGCACTGGTCTTTGTAACGCTGGCGCTGGGCATGTACTGGGGATGTCAAAGCCTGCTGAACATTGGGCACTTCATGGGCTGGTTTGTAGGGGTATTGCTCATCCTGACTTTTGTGAACAAAGAGGTTGTTAAGTCAGTTGAGAAGAAATATCAGCATCAGCATTTCGCAATCCGTGTTTACGACGTTGCTACGGATCTGCTGTTTGTCATGGTTTGCGCTTATCAGGGCTGGATGTTTCTGGCTGCGGTATATGCGCTTGCAGCCATGATGAAGACAGAATTTAAAAACCGCATGGAAAAACAGCTATGCCAAAAATAATTAACTTGCCTCACCTGGCAGATCAGGTGTTCGGGGTACCGCATTATGCGACCCGGCAGATCATGGACTCGGTGAAAGCGGTGCTTATACCGCGCCTGCAGGGCGTTACGGCGAATGAGATTTCGCTGGCGCTGTCTCCGGATAACGCACCGGTGCAGGATGACCCTCAGCCCGCCGGTGGCATCGCAGTGATCCCGGTACACGGCATCCTGGTTCCGCGTCGCGGCCAGATTACCGCCATGTGCACGGAGCTAACCAGCTACGAGCGTATTCGCAGCCAACTTTATACGGCGCTGAATGATCCCTCTGTCAGTGAGGTCGTGCTGGATATCAACTCCGGCGGCGGCGCTGCGGTAGGCTGCAAAGAGCTGGCCGACTACATCTACCAGTCGCGGGAAACGAAGCCCATCACGGCTATCGTGAATTTTAGTGCCTTCTCGGCTGCGTACTTTATTGCATCAGCCTGTAGCCGTGTCGTACTGAGTCAGACCAGCGGAGTGGGTTCCATTGGCGTCATCATGGAACACATGGAAGCCTCCAAAATGGAGGAGAATGTAGGCCTTAAATTCACCACCATTTACCGTGGCGATAACAAAAATAACGGCACGCCTCATGCACCACTGAGCGAGCAGGCCCAGGCGATGTTCCAGGGCATGATCGATCAGGTTTATGACGTGTTTACGTCCTCGGTCGCTGAATATCGTGGCCTCAAACAGCAGGCAGTCATCGACACGCAGGCCGCGCTCTATTTTGGCCAGGATGCAGTCGCAGCCGGTCTCGCTGATGAGGTTTCTGATCCACAGACAGCCATCAATAGCATCGTTGCAAAATACCGACAGCCGGCGGCGCAGAAGTCGCAGTCTATTCGCATTCGTGCAGCGGCGATGAACCAGCAAGCCCAACTTTAACCCGACGCCTACGCGTCAATCCCTGAAGCAGCCTTATGGCTGCTTTTTTTATGCGTAAAAGAGAGAAAAACATGCCACACATTGAAGAATTACGCCGTCAGCGCGCGGGTATTAATGCACAGGTTCAGGCGCTTGCCACTATCGATGCAGAAGGCGGCACGCTGAGCGTTGAGCAGCTGGCGGAGTTTGCCAGCCTGCAGACGCAGTTTGGCGACATCAGCGCCAAAATTGAACGCCTGGAAGCAGCAGAGCGTGCGGCCGCTCTGGTTGCTAAGCCAGTAACTGCCAGCCACGCACCTGCAGTTGTTGTAAAGGCCGAGCCGAAGCAATACAAGGGTGCGGGCATGACCCGCATGGTTATGTCGATCGCGGCGGCCCAGGGTAATGTCCAGGATGCAGTGAAATTTGCGGCTAATGAGCTAAATGACCAGTCTGTCTCGATGGCAATTTCAACCGCTGCCGCGTCCGGCGGCGTTCTGATCCCGGAGAACCTGCATAGTGAGGTGATCGAGCTGCTGAGCGACCGCACTATCGTGCGTAAGCTGGGCGCGCGGTCCATTCCGCTACCGAACGGTAATATGGGTCTCCCTCGCTCAGCAGGCGGTGCTCAGGCCTCGTATACCGGAGAGGGCAAAGACGCGGCGGCGTCGGAATCACGATTTGATGACGTTAAACTGACTGCCAAAACGCTGATCGCCCTGGTGCCGATTTCCAACCAGCTGATTGGCCGGGGCGGTTTCAACGTGGAGCAACTGGTGCTGCAGGATATTCTTACGGCCATCTCTGTTCGTGAGGACAAAGCGTTTATGCGCGATGACGGTACCGGCGATACTCCGATCGGGATGAAGGCACGTGCCACGCAGTGGAACCGTCTGTTGCCTTGGGATGCAGCTGCAGAAGTAAATCTCACTACCATCGATAAATACCTGGATGCTCTCATCCTGATGGCCATGAACGGGAACAGCAACATGATCCGCTGTGGCTGGGGTATGTCGAACCGAACCTATATGACCCTGTTCGGTCTGCGTGATGGTAATGGCAATAAGGTTTACCCTGAGATTGCGCTGGGGATGTTGAAGGGTTATCCGATCCAGCGCACCAGTGCAATTCCGATCAACCTTGGTGCAGGTGGTAATGAGTCGGAGATTTATTTCGCCGACTTCAACGACGTGGTTATCGCTGAAGATGGCATCATGTCGGTCGACTTCTCCAAAGAGGCAACTTACAAAGATGCCGACGGAAACCTGGTTTCTGCGTTTGCTCGTAACCAGTCGCTGATCCGCGTTATCACGGAACACGATATCGGCTTCCGTCATCCAGAAGGTCTGGCGATGGGCAGTAAGGTGCTGTTCTAAGCGTCCCACAATTGGTCATATAAGCCCGCTTATGCGGGCTTTTTTATTTCAGGAGAATGCTCATGGCAGGTAAAACGAAAACCGATCCGACAGTACCGGATGAAGTAAAAACGCCTGATACCGACGCAGCCGCTGCCATTCCTGGCACAACGAATGCCGGTGCTGTATCTGACGATGCTACCGGCGCACCGGACGGGAACGCTAACTCTGGTACCGGGGATGAAGATTCCGATGCCGACGACAGTCTAAAAAATGGGACCGTGGTCCCAACAGGAGCGGAAGTGTCACAAAAAGCGGTAGTGTTTTTGGGCCCGCATCATCGTTATTCACGCGGGGATACGGCCTGCTTCGAGACAGAGACAGCAGAGGCACTGGTAAAGCGTCGCATTGCAGTTTGGCCGAAGGACGCCAGAAAGGCGTTGGCCCCGCGTCCCGGAGACGACGATTATGATACTGACATTGGCTGAAGCGAAGACCCAGCTCCGCCTGGAGCTGGATTTTACGGAGCACGATCAGCTTTTAACCCAGCTGGGCAACGCCGCCCAGCGCAGTATCGAGCGTAATTATTACTGCAGGCTGGTCAGTACGCAGGAGGAGCTTGAAGCGCTGCCGGCAGGCAACCCGGGCTACGTCGTGGACGAAGATATTAAGCTGGCCATGCAGATGATGGTGGCGCAGTGGTATCTGAGCCCCACCGGCGCAGAGCTGGGCACGCCATCGGAGCTTGGCGTGGAGTATCTTCTGTTTCCACTGATGGAGCACACCGTATGAGTGATGGCCCGTTGCAGCCCGGCGAGCTGAATTGCCGGATCGCCCTTAGCTATATCACCACCGGGCGTGGGCCGCTCGGCGAGCCGCTGCCGGCAGAGGAAGTTTCCGCCGGCGGTGCCTGGGCGAAAATGGAGCTGGTATCCGGCCGGAAGGTGCGGACGGCTGAGCAGCAGGCCGTTGTTGAAACCTGCACGTTTACGCTGTACCCCCGTGCCGTGGATATCGACTGGAAGCTGGCAACACGCGACCGGGTCTACACCGTTCGCAACGTTGACCGCACGCGCCGGGACCGTATTGTCATCACCGGGGAGGCTGACGGTCGTCATGATCGAGCTGGCAATTAAACCCGCGCTGGAGCGCATTACGGGCCTGAGCGCGTACCCGCTGCTGCTGCCGGACACGGTGCAGGAGGGCGCGACCTTTCAGCGCATTTCCGATCCACAAGTCGGCGATGGCTTGGCGCGAACGGGTCTCGCCGCCGTGCGCATGCAGGTCTGCCTCTACCTTGTCGACGATTACACCAGGCTGCTGCAGCTGGACGCGGCGATCTGGTCTGAGTGGAAGGCGATCGTTCAGGGCGAGCTGGAAGGCCAGCGCGTTCAGTACATCACACGCGGCGGCATTCAGCAGGACAAAACCACCCTCACCGGCGGGCGCATCCAGTACCGGCTGGTCCGCGATTTCACGCTCACCGTAGCGGAGTAAACCATGAACATCGAAATTAAATTCCCTACCGGGAAGGATCTCGATCGCCTCATGGCCGAGGTTGAGAAGAAGGTCGGCGTGAAGCTGCTGCGCGACGCGGGGCGGGAGGCGTTGAAAGTGGTGCAGGAAGATATGTACCAGCACGCGGGCTTTGACGAAGAAAACCCCGGCGCGCACATGCGCGACACCATCAAGATCCGCAGCACCAACGTAGCCGAAACGTCGAAATACACGACCATCGTTACGCTGCGCGTCGGCCCCAGTAAACAGCACCACATGAAGGCGCTGGCGCAGGAATTCGGCACGGTTAAGCAGATCGCTAAGCCGTTTATCCGCCCGGCAATGGATTACAACGTACAGAAGGTCCTGCGTGTTCTGGCCAGCGAAATTCGCATTGGGCTGGAAGGCAAATAACCCCCTAAGAGAGAAAAAGTATGGCAGACGAAAATATTAAAAGCCCCTCAGAGTATGCATCGCTCCCGGCGGGTACCCGGGTTCTGTATGGTCCGACCGGCGGTGCGGTCGCGACCGCGCAGCTGCTCCAGAGCGCGATGGGTATTGGTGCAACCGGCAAAAAAGGCTCGTTCCTGAAGGTTACGCGTCTGATCGACATCGAGCCGAAGTACATGTCCGACATGGGTGAGGGCGAGGATAAGACACTCGTCTTTATCGACGATACGACCGATACGGCGCAGGAGGCCTTGCTGGCCTCGGCAGATGCGAAAGAGACCAAAGTCTTTTATATGCAGTTCCCGAACGGTCGCCAGGCAGAAATTGAGCTGGTACTGAACGGATGGATGCTGCAGGCGGTTGACTCGCCAGACGGCAAGGTGCTGCAGGTCGAAGTCTACGGCAAACAAAACCGCATCAAGTGGACCACCACTCCTGCAAACGCCGGCGCGTGATCGCCGGCTTTACCTTCTAACGATAATTTCCGGGAACAGCAATGAACTATCAAAACCTGACTAATCCACTGAATACCACCTGCAGCGTGACAGCGCTGGGCCAGTCTGTCTTTATCCGTCGTCTGACATCGTCAGAGCTCGACAACTATAACGAAACCGTAAATGCCGGGCGTGAAGCGGGCGTAAGCGATCGCAACCTTTCTCTGCTGGGTGTAAACCTGTTTCTTTCGGCGCTGGTTAACGAGGACGGCTCGCGCCCGAAACCGAAGGAGCTGCCGACCGCTGAAGCGCTGCTCGAAGTGCATTCTAATGCCGATCTGCTGAACGCTGTAACTACGGTGCAGAAACACTCCTGGGGCAACCTGGAGGAAGCCGCAAAAAACTAACCAACTCGCCCCGGCTGCGAATGCTGTTTACCCTGGCTGACCGCTGGGGCGAGCCAGACCCCCGAAAGCTTGCCGATCTGCCGGCGAACATCATCACCTACTGGGAGGCCTATTTCGGCCTGCTGGAAGAAGCAGCTGCTTCATCTGCAGAAGCACCTCCACCCGAAAAACCCGCGATCGCTGCTGAGTCTCAGCAGTTCGCCGACTGTCTGAGGATCTTAGGAAATGGCTGACGTTGCATCGCTGGCGGTTGCGCTACACCTCAACTCGGCCACGTTTAAATCCCAGTTCTCCGACGCAATGCGCACGGCAGACAGCAGCGCGCGCGACTTTAACCGTAAGGCTCAGGAAGAAGCCAGGAAAACTAAGGCGGCGTTTGAGGGCATCAGCGGAGGCATTCCAAAGCTGGATGCCGATTTTGACAACCTGGGGAAAACGGTCGATAAGCGCCTGACCGGGCTGGACGAGATGCGGAACGTGCTGGCCACGCTGTCGTCCGGCAGCGGCGTGACCGGCAGCAACCTCACCACGGCGCTGATTTCAGCGCTGGGCGAGGGTATGAATACCGCGCTGGAGAACAGTGTCACAGGGCTGAAGGCGCAGCGTGAGGCCCAGATTCAGTTTGCGGCCGCGCAGGTTGAGGCCACACAGGGCGTTATCGAGGATGCCCGGCAGACGCGGGCGAATGCACAGGCGAAGCAGGAGGCGGCGCTTAAAACGATCGCATCTGCCCAGGCGGAACGCGAGCGGGCTTTTGCGCTCGATGAGTATTTTGCGAAGCAGGAAATCGTTAACAAGCAGTTTGGGATCACCGCTGATTATCAGGCCGAATACGCCAAAAACGCCCGGACCATCGAAGAGGCGAACATTGCGGAGTCCCGGGCGAAGGCGACGCTTGCCGAGACGGCCAAAACCGTTTTAGCCGCAGATATGGCCGAATCTGACGGTAAACGCCAGCTGGCCACCTCCACGCGTAATCTTGCCGTTGTCAGCCAGGAGTTATCGCTGGGCCAGCGTGCAGCTGCGGCGAGCACCGGTCTTCTGCGTGGCGCTATGGCGATGCTGGGCGGCCCGGTGGGGCTGTCCATTATGGCGGTTGCCGGGGTGGCCACGGGTATCTATACCGCGTTCGCCAGCAGCTCAGCGGAAATCAACGGGTACACACAGGCGCTGCAGAAATCGGGGCAGCAGTCGGTGATGACCACCATGTATCTGCAGAACCTGACCGGGCGACTCGGCGACACGGACAAGGCCGTGAAGGCGGTCACGTCGTCCGTTTCGGCCGGGTTCGGCGGGAATATGCTGGAAGAGGTTGCCAGCCTGGCCGTGCGCATGGAGGACGTAGGACAGAGCTCGGACGATCTGGTGGCGCTGCTGTCCAGCCTGAAAGGCGACCCGTTACAGGCGCTGGAGAAGCTGACAGACCAGGGGATCCTGCTGAACGGCTCTATTATCAGCCAGATTGTCACGCTCGAGCGCCAGGGTAAAACGTCCGAGGCGACGGCGCTGCTGCAGAAGGCCGCCATGGGCATTGTTGACCAGCAGATCAAGGAGCAGGAAGAGAAGGTCGGCGGGCTGGAAAATGCCTGGAAATCGCTGAAGGGCTTTGTAAGCGGCGCGTTCAAGACCATGGGCGACGCGCAGATGGCCACATCGCAGGCTATGGCCGCCGCAGCTGGCGTCAATATGACAATCTCCGACGAGCCGGCGCAGCAGCAGAAGAAGCAGGCCGAGGAACGGGCGAAGCAGCAGCAGAAAGAGCGCGAGGCGCTCACGCAGCGGCTTAAAGACGAGAATACCCTCTCCGGGCTGATTAAGGCTGGGGTGGGCCGCGAGAAAGAGCGTGCTGACGCGATCGCGCTCGTTGGTAAGAACTTCAAGAAGGGCTCAACCGAGTATGAGCAGGCGATGCGTGGCATCGAGAAGATGTACGCTGCGCCGAAAGGTAAGACCGTTACCGATGACGAAGCGACGCGCCGGCTGCAGCAGCTGCGTGCGGAAGGGGCCGCGCTGCGGCTCCAGAATACGCAGACCGACAATCTGACCTCTTCCGAGAAGAAACTCGTTGAGTTCAACCAGGAGATCGCCGACCTCAAGGAGAAAAAAATCCTGACGGCCGGGCAGAAGAGCGTGCTGGCCAGCGAGCAGGATCTTCGCGCCCAGTTGCAGATTAACGCGAGTCTGGATAAGGCCAACGAGCAGCGCAAGCTGGGGCTCCAGATGCAGCAGCAAAACCAGGAGCTTTATCGCTCGACGCTGCTGCTGCAGCAGGAATACAGCAACCGCGTCGCCCAGATGACTATGGGTACCGATGCCTATGACCAGCGGGTCGCAGAGCAGGAGATCCATGAGCGGTTCGCTAAGAAGCGGGAAGAGCTGGATAAAACTGCTACCGATAAATCATCTGTACTTTATAAGCAGCAGACGGAAGTTTTAACAGCCGAAGAGCAGAAACAGCTGGATATCGTAAGAAACGGTATACAGAAGCGAAAAGAAACCGAAGGCTCCGCAACTGACGGCATGAAAAAGGGCCTTCAGGACTGGCGCGAAAACGCCGAGAACCAGTTCGCCCAGGTTCGCTCCATTGCCTACAACACGATGGAAGGGATGGGTGATGCGGTCTGGAGCTTTGCATCTAAAAGTAAAGGAGACTTCAAGTCTTTTGCCGTCTCCGTAATCGACGACATTGGCAAGATGATCTCTCGCCTGCTGGTCATGAACGCGGTTAAATCCGGGTCACAGGCGCTGGGAGTCAGTAGCTGGTTCGGATGGGCCGACGGAGGGTACACCGGTGACGGCGGTAAGCATGATGTGGCCGGTGTGGTTCACCGTGGGGAATGGGTTGTGCCGCAGTCGGTTGTGAAGCAACCCGGCATGCTCAGTTTCCTGAACCAGCTGACTTACGGAAAGGGCTATGCCGATGGCGGCCTCGTTGGTGGTGGTGATAGCCGTACCGCGTCTGCGGGTAGTTCCGGTAGCCAGACGTCCGGATCCAGCGGTCTTAATCTGCATATCAATATTCCGCTGCAGGTGATTAACCAGGGTAACAGCGATAAGCAGCAGCCACAGCAGTCCTCTCGTAACCAGCTGGCATTGTCATCGGAAACGAAAAACATGATTACGCAGGTGACTATGGAGGCGCTTGCACGCGAGCTGGGCGACGGTGGCATGATCGATCTGAAACTGAGGGGCGCGTAAATATGGCCGTACTTGAGTCATTCAGCTGGTCGCCGCAGAACGGTCCGACAGCGGACATACAGCACCGCAATACAGAGGTGCAATATGGCGATGGCTATGCGCAGGTAGCGGGTGACGGTATCAACACCGAATCGCAAAAATGGCCGCTGACCTTTATCGGCATGAATGAAGACATTATGCCGATTCTTGCGTTTCTCCGCGCTCATGCAGGTGTGCGGGCTTTCAAATGGGTTAATCCGTTGGGGGAGCTGGGGCTGTATCGGGCGTCCGATATTAAACCCACGATTATTGATTTTGCCCGTATGTCTGTTACGGTCACGTTCGCCACGGCATACCGCGCCGAGCCAATATAATGAGGAGAGCATGAACAAAATTACTGGAGTACTGCTTGTCGCAGCACTCGCTATAACCAGTCATATGGCTGTAGCCCGCGACCTGTCTCTTAGTGAAAAGCGTATTATTGAAGATTCAGCAAGGCAGCATCTGAAGGATCCAGACAGCGCGAAGTTCTTTTGGCAAGACTATAAGGGGGGCTCTACATATTGTGCCCATGTAAATTCAAAGAACTCGTATGGTGGATATTCAGGAAAAGCGCTGCTCCTGGTGGGTCTAAAATTTGATGGAAAAGGAAAGCTGGCATCAGCTGAAACTTATATCCATGAGGGCGAGATGAAGGAAATGATGTCGCCTATTTGCACAAAGGCCGGCTACCAGCCCTAGCCACCAGCCATATTTTCAACCCTACTCAAACCCCGCTCTGCGGGGTTTTTTGTTATTGGGACCACGGTCCCAATCTGTGAGGCCTTATGTCTATTACAGCCGATCACCAGAAGCTGGACCCGGGCAACGAAATCATATTGATCGTTGTCGATGGTACGGCGTTCGGCGCGGATATTCTGCGCTTCACCAATCATGCGACGCCCTATACCGAGGCCGAGATCCTCGCCGCCGGCGATGACCCGACGAAGTTGCCGGGCAAACCCATCTACTGGCAAGGCGAGCGGTATGACGTCTGGCCATGCAAGATTGAAGGCCGCGAATCCAACGGCGACGGCACGGCGGTATCGCCCAAGCTGACAGTGGCCAACCTAGACGGCAGCATCGCGGCGCTGTGCGGCATGTTCCAGGATATGAAGCAGGCGAAGGTCACGGTTCATGAAACCTACGCCCACTATCTCGATGAAATTAATTTCCCGGACGGTAACCCCACGGCCAACCCGAACGCCGAGACGATCGACGTCTGGTACATCGACAGCAAGGCCTACGCTAACGATGAAGACGTGCAGTTTAAGCTCTCTTCGCCAGTCGATCTCTCCGGGCAGAAGCTGCCGAACCGCCAGATGACCAGCCGCTGTACCTGGTGCATGCAGGGCGGCTACCGTGGCGCGGACTGCGGCTATACCGGCACGCGCTATTTCGACAAATTCGGCAACCCGGTAGACAACCCGGCCGAGGACGTCTGCCCGGGCACAGTCCAGGGCTGCAAATTGCGCTGGGGTGAAGATGCCCAGCTGCCGTTCGGCGGGTTCCCGGCGATCGCTTTGATAAGGATGTAGCAATGTTAAGCCAGAGATTAATCACCGCAATTTCGCGCCACGCCGAGCAGGAGCACCCGCGCGAGTGCTGCGGCTTCATCGTCCGCGTCGGCCGCCAGCGGCGCTATATCCCATGCAGCAACGCCCACGAAAACCCCACCGAACACTTCCAGATCACCGCCGAGGACTGGGCCGGTGCAGAGGACACCGGCGAGCTGCTGGCGATTGTCCATTCGCACCCGGACGGCGGTCCCCACGCATCACCGGTTGACCGGCAGGCCTGTCATGAGGCTGGTCTGCCGTTTGTGATAATGGCGTGGCCGGGCGGTGAGACCAGCACGATCCTGCCGGACGATAAGCCGCCGCTGCTGAACAGGCCGTTCATCCACGGCAGCTGGGACTGCTACGGGCTGGTCCGCGACTGGTATCTGCAGGAGCGCGGCATCGAGCTGCCTGATTTTGAGCGTGCGGACAACTGGTGGACGCGGGGCGAGAACCTGTACGTGCGGCATTATGCCGAGGCGGGCTTTTACTCCCACGCTGACGACATCCAGCCGGGCGATGTGATCCTCATGCAGTATCGCGCGGAAGAAACGAACCATGCCGGGATCTACATCGGCAACGGGCAAATGTTGCACCACATGTACGGAAAATTGAGCGAAGTTGTGCCGTACGGTGGTGTATGGCGCGAGCGGACAATGCTGACTCTGAGGCACAACAATGCATCCAGTTAACGCGATGAACAGCGTCGAGAAAATGGTGGTGGTGCGCCTTTACGGCAAGCTGGGCGCGCTGTTTGGCCGTGAGCACCGGCTGGCCGTGTCGTCAGTACGCGAAGCCGTCCGGGCGCTGACGATCATGCTGCCCGGGTTCGAGCGCTGGCTTGAAACCAGCCAGGAGCGCGGCGTGGCGTACACCGTGTTCAACGGGAAGCGGAACCTTGATGAGCAGGATCTGAAACTCAACGGAGTTCACGACGTCATCCGCATCGCGCCAGTCACGATCGGCAGCAAGAAGGCGGGCGTATTTTCCGTCATCCTCGGCGCGGCGCTTATCGCGGCGGCAATCTGGCTCCCGGGCATCGGCATCGCGGCCTCCAACTTCATGTTTAAAGTCGGCGTGGGGCTGGCGCTGGGCGGCGTGTCCCAGATGCTGTCCCCGTCCGGCACGCGTGGCATGACCACCACGGAAGACACCCGCAAGAGTTACTCCTTCGGCGCGCCGGCGAATCAGGGGGCGGCCGGCAGCTGTGTGTCGGCATTGTACGGTAAGCGGGAGGTCGGCGGTGTACTGGTCTCCGGCGGTATCTACGCCGAACAGCAGCAGTAACAAAATAACAACAATCCTATCCCGCTCCGGCGGGATTTTTTTTGTCCGGAGTATGCATGGCACAAAGGATAATCGGCGCGAAAGGCAAGGGCGGCAGCGGCGATAAAGGCGGGAACCGTGGTACCGAGATCGCCTCCGTCGCGTACATGAAACTACTGCTGGCGCTGTCGGAAGGCGAAATTGCTGGCGGGTTTACCGGCAAAGACATCTACCTCGATGGCACGCCTTTGCTCGATGACAACGGCAGCGAAAACTTCCCCGGGGTAACGTGGGAGTGGCGTAGCGGCCTGCCGGACCAGGACTACATTCAGGGGTTCCCGGCGGTGGAAAACGAGATAGGCGTCAGCACCGAGCTGAAATATGGCACGCCGTGGGTGAAGTCGATCACTAACACCCAGCTCAGCGCCATTCGCCTGCGGTTTAAATTTCCCCAGGGCATCTACGCGATGCGCGACAGTGGTGGGAAAGATGCGTACCGGATAGATTTTGCGATCGACATATCCACCGACGGCTCCACGTATGAAGAGTACGGCACGGACCACGCTGAAGGGATCGCCAACACCGGCTATGAGCGCAGCTATCGTATCGATCTGCCGGCGGCGACGTCCGGCTGGCAGATTCGTGTTCGCCGGCTGACGCAGAACACCACCGACGGCCGCCATGCGGATATCAGCAACGTCGAGTCGATGACCGAAATCGTCGATGCCAAACTGCGGTACCCGAATACCGCGCTGCTGTTCATTCAGTTCGACTCTAAGCTGTTCGACGGCAAAACCCCGACCGTTACGGTCAATACAAAGGGTCTGATTGTCCGGGTCCCGTCGAACTACGACCCCGAATCGCGTACCTATACCGACAACTGGGACGGTACGTTTAAATGGTCCTGGACGAACAACCCGGCGTGGATTTTCTACGATCTGGTACTCAATAAGCGCTACGGCCTCGGCCGTCGCATCGGCGCGGATCAGGTAGACAAATGGACCCTTTACCTGATTGGCCGGTACTGTGATGATAAGGTTTCCGACGGCCGGGGCGGTAAAGAGGCGCGGCATCAGTGTGACCTGTACCTGTCCCAGCGCGCTGACGCCTGGCAGGTCATCATGGACCTGGCGAACATTTTCCAGGGCATGATCGGCTGGTCTAACAACCTGCTCACGCTTGATGCTGACATGCCGCGCGAGCTGGACCCTGATTTCGTGTTCAACAAGTCCAACATCGTCGGCTCGTTCACGTTCTCCAGCTCGTCAGAAAAGGCGAACTACTCAGCGGCAATCATCACCTACAGCAATCCGGCGAACCATTACAACGACGATCAGGCCAGCGCGTCAGTACAACGCCTCTCTGACCGGTTCGGATTCAACCAGCTGGAAATGTCGGCCGTAGGCTGTGCACGCGAAACAGAAGCGCAGCGGCGTGGCCTGTGGGCCATTGAGACGAACAGCGACGACAACGCGGTGGAGTTCAAGACCGGGCGCGAGGGACGCATACCGCGCGTCGGTAAGATCATCGGCATCAACAATGCCCGGCAGGCTGGCCGCGCCAATGGCGGGCGCGTGGCGGCGGCGACAGCCACGAAAATCACTCTGGACCGTCTGACAACTGCAGCTGCAGGTGACCGGCTGATCATCAACCTGCCGTCGGGTAAGTCAGAGGGCCGCGTCGTTAAATCGGTCTCCGGCCGCGCTATCACGGTAGAGACTGGTTACAGCGAAACGCCGTCGCCGGAATCGGCCTGGGTACTGGACCAGCCCGATCTGGCCATTCAGCAGTTCCGGGTAAAACGCGTGGCCATCAACGATGATGGCACGGTGACGATCGGCGGCCTGCCGTATAACCCGAACAAATTTGAGCGGATAGAGAACGGCGCGGTGATTGAGGACCGGCCTGTGACCGTGGTCCCACCTCGCGGCCAGCCAGCCCCGGAAAACATCCGGATCAGCAGCCTGTACCGCGTGGAGCAGGGCATCGGCATCACCACCATGGAGGTAACGTGGGACAGCGTAGCCGGCGCGGTGGCGTATGAGGCTCAGTGGCGGCAGAACAACGGCGACTGGGTGAACGTGCCACGCACCGGCAACACGCGTTTCACGGTCGATGGCATCTATGCCGGGCGCTACACGGTGCGCGTGCGGTCGGTGAACGGCTCTGATATCGCATCGATGTGGGCGCTGTCTGCCGAGACGGAGCTGACCGGTAAAGTCGGTAAGCCGCCACTGCCGGTTAATTTCCGCACCACGCCGCTCAACTGGGCGGTGCAGCTTGACTGGGGAATGCCAGCCGGCGCGGGAGACACCGCCTACACCGAGATCCAGTATTCCACGGTTAACGACGGCTCTCAGGTGCTGCTGCTGAGCGACGTTCCGTACCCGCAGGCGACCTACAGCCAGATGGGGCTGCGTGCTGGCCAGAATTTCTGGTACCGCGCACGGCTCGTTGACCGGCTGGGGAATAAATCCGACTGGACGGAGTGGGTCTACGGAGGCGCGAGTTCGGAGGCCGAAGGCTATCTGATCGATATCGACAAGAACGTTCGTGAAAGCGAGCCATTCAAGCAGCTGACCGCAGAGGTCGGCACCGTCAGCGAAGAGGTCAAAAAGGCCACGGAGGGGCTCAGCAAAGAGGTACAGGACCGCATCAATGGCGACCAGGCCGAAGCCACTGCCCGGGCCGGGGCGCTGCTTACCGAGAAGCTGGCGCGCGAGGCATCTGTGGAAAACGTCCAGACGCAGCTGCAGACCGCAACGGACTCTATCGCGCAGCAGATCGCGCAGGTAGCGGCCGGGACCGGCGAGCAGTTCGACAGCCTCAAAATCTGGTATTTCGATACCACGGCAGAGGACTGGACCGGGAATGGTGCACCGACAATTATCGACGGCTGGCTGCGTCCGGCTGACCATGCGACTGACCCATGCATCTTCTCACCGGCAGGCCTTGGTATTCCCGCAGCGTCCTATCGTTTTCTGAAGCTACGTGTCAAGAAGGTCGGCAAGCCGTCCTGGCAGGGCCAGATCTTTTGGAAGGGTAATGACGGGCCAGATTTTAACGAGGGAAGATCACTCAGGGTACCCGAGCCGTATTTCAACGCTGACGGCATCGCCACGCTGGACTTTGACGATGTTAACTGGCTGGCCGCCGGGACCATCAACCGCATCCGTCTCGATCTGACCAACAATCAGGACGCGAACAACTATGTCCTGATTGACTGGATAGCCGTAGGGCGGCCAACGCCTGGCGCGGGCATGGCGGCGCTGCAGAGTGAGTCGCTGGCACGTGTTAACGATGTTTCGGCAGAGGCCACGCAGCGGCAGCTGCTGGCGGCGCAGATGCGTGGCGATTATACCGGCAACGATCTGACGAAGGTTTCAACCGGTCTGATTGCCTCCGAGATGACGGCGCGCGTGGAGGCAGATAAATCCACAAACGCACGCGTCGATACGCTGAAATCCTCGGTCGACAACAACAGCGCCAGCATCGACAACCAGCTGATTACGGAAGTGACTACGGCGATGGCCAGCGCGGCGGCCTACAGGCGGCAGCGGGCAGAGTTTGCGGCTAACGATACGCGTGCGAGCAGATTTACGGCAGAAATCGCACGGGTCGATACCACGATAGCAAACAAGGAAGAGGCGACGGCAGCGTCAATGACGCAGCTGGAAGCCCGCATGACAAACAATGTCGGTCAGGTCAGCGCCACAGTGCGGGAGAACAGCCAGGCGATTACGAGGCTGAATAATCAGGCCAGCGCAACCTGGAGCCTGAAGGTGCAGGTTGAGGCGAACGGCGTTAAACGCATTGCTGGTATTGCCCTGGGCGCTGACGCAAACGGCAGCAACTTCGTTCTGTCCGCGGACACGTTTGCGTTTTACAACCCGACGACCGGCGGGCAGGAGCTGCTGCTGGCAGGTGTAGGTGGTCAGCTATTTATCCGCAGCGCACTCATCATGGACGGCTCGATCGATAACGCCAAAATAGGTAACTACATCCAGTCAACAAACTACATCGCTGGCACGATGGGCTGGAGGATTGATAAAAACGGGACTATCGAGATCAACGGCGCGGTAACCGGCCAGGGAAGGCTGGTCATCACGAATAACCGGATCGTCTCGTATGACCAGCTAAATCGCCCGGCAGCAGTTATGGGACAGAGGTTGTAATGCAGGCATTTATTCAGGGAACCAGCTTCGATGCCATCAACTCGATGGCGGTTAATTATGTGATGGATGTGTTAGATATCTCCGGTTCGGGTAGCAAGGCGTACCCGGCGGGATGTACCTACCAGGCCAACCTGATGATCGAGACGGCCGTCTCCGCGCTCCCGACAAATAACCCGTATCAGGTAAACGTGGCCGGGAATGTCGTTTCATGGAACGTAGCGACGCCGGTTCGTCTGGTCGTGCTGGCCACGCCCAATCCTGGGCGTGATTCGGACTATTTTGGTTTCTCGCTTTACACCTATGACGCCAACGGGAACAAAACGGTAAAGCTTGCCCCGGATTTTGTGCCGTTCTGTCTGGTTGATGTTATCGACGTGCCGCCCGGTGGGCAGCTGATACAGACGCGGATCCCCGTCAGCCAGAAAATCGTCACGTTTCACCGTTTGCCGAACGCAGACGGACGGTTATCAACGTCCGTATATTCGGTGGTTAACTCCGGCGGATATCATGCGTTTTCGTTTAACGCCTCTGGTATCACACAGACGGGCTGCCGGATCTACGTATTCTCAAACTATCTGGTGAACATCCCCGACTGGGGATTTTTCGTTTACCGGGATGGGACGCTGGTCTGGCACAGCAACTGCCTGCCGCTGAATATGGGGCTGATGACCGGCGATATGTCATCGGCCACACCGCTGGCGGTTACGCCCGGCGTCACTTCTCTGATCTTCATACCAGGTGACCCATCCGCACCAACCAGCGGCGGCTATTTGAATACCAGCTGCTCTGCCGCCGGGTATAGAAACGGCACATGGCAGGCGGTGATAGCAAACGTATTTTCCAGCCGTATTATCTCGTCGCAGGAGGCCGCATCAGTCAAGCCCTGGGCTATTCGTGGTTACGTGGGTTACATCGATTGCAGTATTTATGACCAGTATTACCCCTATGCACTCGGGCGCGTTTAGATAGCCCGTCTATATTTCAAACAACCCGCTTCGGCGGGTTTTTTATTTCCGGAGAGAAAAATGGCCATTATTGACGATAATCTGGCAAAGTCGATTACTGAGGTATTACGTCTGTCGCAGCTGGATTTGATGAATCAGGATGCATTTTTTAACAGCGTGAATGACACTGTTGTCATTACCAGAGCTGATGGCACGCAGTTGACTATCAAAAGCGCCTCCGGCCTGATGAACGCTACGGGTACGGTAGGCGGCAAAACAGGCGGGACAGTGACAACTCCTGTTAATGCTACCGGATCCCTGGGGATCATTACTAATGCTTCGAGCTTTGGCGCGCTGAACTTTATATACCCATCAACTCTGAAAACTATGGCCTATGGCTTCTGTGAAAACTACGGTGATCTCGTTTTTGTCACTACTGCTGCGACAGTAGCAGGCACAGAAAAATATTTCTCGATGCGGCAAAATGGAAACTTTTCGACGCAGGGTAATATCAGTTGCTCATCGCTCACCCAGACCTCTGATGCTGACAAGAAAACCGACGTTGCGCCGATTACAGATGCGCTATCCCGACTGGCCAGGATTGACGGTGTTACGTTCAAATGGGTCGACAGTGAGTTACCTTCAGCCGGCGTGATAGCTCAGAAACTGCTTGAGGTGCTTCCGGAGGCCGTCGGCTCGGTCTTTGACGACTACGACCAGTATCAGCAGGTGGAAGAAATGAACGGCGAAGGTGAAATCGTCGTTGTGAATCGACTGGTCAGAAAGCGCGACGAGAGCAAGCGCAGTTATACGGTTGAGTATTCCGGCGTGGTAGCGCTGTGTGTGCAGGCCATTAAAGAGCTGAAAACAAAAGTCGAAACGCTGGAGAAACAGAGTAAGAAACAAGCAAATATGGAAGCGTTTCTGAAGGCGATGGGATATAACCCGGAAACGGATTATACCGCCACCGCAGAAAATCAATAGGCCGCACCGTATTGCATTCGTTACCGCCTCAATCTACTGTATATATACACAGTATTTTACAAAGGAGGTAATAATATGCACTTGCAACGTCTTATTTTCCCGGAAACTCCGGTTCAGATCCCCATTTACGGGGACACAATATCCGCCGGCTTCCCCAGCCCGGCGGCTGATTATATCGAGAGCGGCATCGATCTGGTGTCGCATCTTATCCCCCATCCTTCATCGACCTATACGCTACGCGTTGCCGGCGACTCAATGATAAACGCCGGTATTACCGACGGCTCATACCTGCTGGTAGATTTCAGCCTGACGCCCCAGCACGGCGATATTGTTATCGCCAACCTCGGCGGCGAGTTCACCGTAAAACGTCTGATCACTACCCCCAATGCCCAGCTACTCCCCGAAAACCCAGCTTATCCCGCAATTCCCATCTACGACGGCGAAGACATCGAGATCGTCGGCGTGGTCATCACCATCATCAAAACGCTGCACCGCAATCATGTTCGCCCTCGTTGATATGAATTCGTTTTACGCCAGCTGCGAAACCGCATTCCGGCCAGACCTCGCCGGGCGGCCGATTGTCGTCCTGTCTAACAATGATGGCTGCGTTATAGCGCGTTCTGCAGAGGCCAAGCGCTTCGGTATCAAAATGGGCGTGCCGTGGTTCCAGCTGCGTGAGACGCCGTTCCCGGAGCGCATTATCGCGTTCTCAAGTAACTACGAGCTCTACGGCGATATGAGCCAGCGCGTGATGACGACGCTGGAAGAGCTCTGTCCCCGCGTCGAGGTATATTCGATAGACGAGGCGTTTTGCGATCTGTCCGGCGTGCGAAACTGCCGCGACCTGCTGGATTTTGGCCGGGAGATCCGCGAGACCGTCTGGCGCAACACGCGCCTGAAATGCGGCGTGGGCATCGCGCCGACAAAGACGCTGGCCAAGCTGGCGAACCGGGCCGCTAAAATGTGGCCGCAGACCGGTGGCGTTGTGGATTTGTCGAACGTCGATCGGCAGCGCCGGCTGATGGCGCTGATGCCGGTGGAGGAAGTGTGGGGCGTCGGCGGGCGCATCGCTAAAAAGCTGCAGGCGATGGGGATCAGCAAGGCCCTACAGCTGGCCGATACCGATATCCGGTTTATCCGGAAACATTTTAACGTCGTGCTCGAGCGCACGGTACGGGAGCTGCGCGGCGAGTCCTGTCTCGAGCTGGAAGAGTTCGCCCCGGCGAAGCAGGAGATCGTCTGCAGCCGCAGTTTTGGCGAGCGCATTACCGACTATGATGCGATGCGCCAGGCGGTCTGCTCCTATGCTGCCCGGGCGGCGGAGAAGCTGCGTGGCGAGCATCAATACTGCAGATACATTTCGGTATTCGTGAAGACGTCGCCGTTCTCCGGGGAGCCGTACTACGGTAACAATGTCGGCACGAAACTGATGACCCCGACACAGGATACCCGGGACATTATCTCGGCGGCCACGCGTTGTCTCGATGCCGTATGGCGTGATGGCCATCGCTATCAGAAAGCGGGGATCATGCTGGGAGATTTCTTCAGCCAGGGCGTTGCGCAGCTCAATCTGTTTGACGACAACGCGCCCCGGTCAGACAGCGACGCGCTGATGTCGCTTATGGACCGTCTGAACCAGCAGGGGCGCGGCACACTGTATTTTGCCGGGCAGGGCGTCCAGCAGGCATGGCAAATGAAGCGCGAAATGCTCTCGCCGTGCTACACGACGCGGCTGTCTGATATTCCGATCGCCAGGGCGAATTAAAGGGCGATGATGGGACCATGGTCCCAGTTTGGGCGGGATTCTGTGGCGGTTTCCTGCTGCGCCATGTTGGCGAAAGCCCTGCCGCAGGCACGGCAGGGCGTTTTTTTACAGAACGTAGCGCAAGGTTATTTCGGGATTAGCTCAGATAGCTACATATGTTGGTAAGTTGACGCGTACTCCGGCAGAGGGTAAATTTATTTTAATTATCAGATGCCGATGGCAAGGGACGGGCAGGAGTGGATATAAAATATTACGTAAGAAATTCTATTTATGGTCTGATTGTTTTCGGGATAGGCGTATTTATTCTTCGTAATGATACAGATGTGCCGGCAGTACGACTGTTGATTGCCCTGGGCTTTGTGAGCTGCCTGTTTTTCCCCTTTGCCAAGAAAGCTATTGAAACTGTTGCTCTTAAGTACTCAACGATTGAGGACTGGACAACTGGTGCTTACATTGAAACGCCGATGAAGAGTGGCCTGTATGCAATGTATTACATGGTTATTTTCGCGGTAACAATACCGATTGCTATTATTTACATGATATATCTTGCAGCCACAAAAAAGGCCACATAATGTGGCCTTTTTAATGTTGATTACTGAATAAGTTTTACAGCTTTGTTCACCAGGTCTTCGTTCACCATAGCTGAAACGGCAGTTATGATTACGACATACCCCAAAATACCGACGGGAGCGCCGAGAATCATGCTAAACGCCCATGCAGTAAGAATACCGGCATCGCGGGCCAGTATTAGTGAATATGCTTTAACAAAGAATGATCGCCAGTCGCCAGTTAGAACCGCATTATAAAGAGACATACCAAGGTCATAAATATCCATGGTAGCGCTGACAATGCCAAATGTTTTGCCAAACGCTTTCAGGTTAGCAGCCGCCTGAGCACGGTCGATGGATGCCACAGCATTGGCAATTGCCGTGCGATTTGAAACAGAAAGGTTGGCATCCAGGATAGCCTGATTACGTGTGAAAGCGGCCATAGCCCTGTCCACATCGAACATAGTCTGTCCCTTAGCCGCCGCCGCCAGTTCCTGGGCGATTGCTGCCTGTTGCGCGCCAAAATTCTCGCCTACTGCTTTAAAGAAATCGGCTGTCAATTTCACCGCAGCTGCATACTCGCTACGCTCTTTCACGCCTTCGTTGTAGGCGTTGGTTAGCGTAGGAACTTCAACGAATTTGTATTTGCCGGTGAATACCTCGATCTGCGTACCGTGACCCACGCCGCTTTCCCGGTAGATCGGCGTCATAATCCCGACTTTGCCACCTTCAAGCTTAAAGTTCGGTGGAATGGTTCCGGAGCGAATAAAGTTCGCAGCATCGTTCCAGTTGCTCACTCCGCCATTTAAACCGGCACCACCGTTACTCTGCGGCGTGCCAACCCCGGTAAATCCCCCGACAGTATTACTAGTTGTGGAGGAGCCACCGCTGCTGACAGTATGGCTTTCGCCAGCAATATCCGCGCTATAGCCACCATCGCCATTACTGCGAATGTTTGAAACCTGTGATGGGCTAATTTGCGTGCCGCCATAGCTATTAAACTGAGCTGCAATATCGGATGCATTAGGGGAACGGGTTCCTACCGGATTACCATAACCGTCCAGCTTGATACCGCCGCCACCAATACTGCCTGAGTCATCACCGCCATAATGCACGCCGTCTTTGGTCCAACCACCACCAAAACCAGTCCAGGACATGTTATTTTCCTTATTATTTGCTGTGTATTAATAGTTATGAGTAGCCAGCGTGCGGATTATTATTATCAGAGTTAACTCTGCATTCCGTCACTAAGAAGCTGGCATATACCACTGTATATATAACAATGTGTTTTTATACAGTAAACCGTATGCTACGCCTCAGAAACTGCAAAGTCAACTTAGCAATAAAGCACTATTACTACTGATTTTGATAGGTATTTATAAATTTAACTTAAGTTTCTTAACTCGAGTGTGTACTTGCTCAGTAGCATTTTCAGGTGAAATGTGAGGTAGTCTGTCTGACTTGAGGGGATTTAAATCGACCTGGCTATATATGAATTTGCTGAAATCAAGAAAGCAAAAATTAAGTGTTTCTGGCGTATTTTGTAACAGGTAAGTTAATAAGTTCCTGTAAGTTTCAAAGAAGGCTTAATAACTTTTATTTAGGGATGGGCTGGTAATTAATTTACTTATATCCGAATAAACTAAAGAGATGTGATATGGGACCATGGTCCCATTCAGGACAGGATTCTGTAGCGGTTTTCAGCCGCGCTGGATTGGCAAAGCCCTGCTGCAGGCACAGCAGGGCAACTTTTTACAGGACGTAGCGGCGGTTGATCTCAGCAGCGATAACCCCTAGACGCTTCTCTTCATCCTGGTTCTCTTTCATCGCGGTACGCGCGAACGGGATCAGAGACTGCAGCTCGTTGGTCGTGATGTCGTAGTTAATAGACGCTGCTGCAGCGCGAATACAGGTTACAACCTGGTCAACTTCCATCATGGCCTCATCCACCACGCTGCTTACTGCGGCCTGTTGTTCGGCCTGGTGCTGTTCCAGCAACGTCTCGATCTTCTTCAGCAGGTCCGCTGGCGCTTTGCTGAGCTGGAACGACACCACGTCACCACGGTATTTCGCTTTAACACCCGCCCCGAAGACGCGCTCACGCGCGGCTGGCTTAGCCGGTTTATCCCCGACCGCGTGCAGCTGCGCCAGCACATCGTCAGTCTCTAAATCTTCCCCACTCTTCCGGCGGCGTGTCAGGCGCTGGGTAAGCGCCATCATGGCCTCGGGGTGGGCTTCATAGGCTTTTGCCAGGGCTTCGCCAGCGCGGGCGCTCAGCTCGTTAGGGTTGCTGAACAGACCCACAATCTCGCGCGGCAGCTCGGCGGTGCGCATGCAGCGCATGATGATCTTACGGGAGATGCATTCCGCCTCGGCCAGCTTGCTGACGTTGCCGTTAAAATCCGATTCCAGCCGGCGCGCGTAGCGTTTTCCGCGCTCATACGCAGACGTCGGGCGATAGTCGTTGCCGATCTGCGAGAGCCAGGCCATCTGCGTTTCGTCGAGCTCGCCAATCAGCACACGATATTCGCTGTCGGTGATGATGGCCGCCATACGGCGGCGGCTACCGTCGGCAACCTCAATCACACCGTTAATCCTGCGGCCGAACGCGGGGTTCTGCTGCCCGGACGTCAGAAAAGACGGGATCAGGTCATCCAGCGCGGCGGTGTTCAGCAGCTGCTGGTCGCGCTCGTTCCCGGCCCATACCATAGTGGCGCGTTCCACACGCCCTGCAGGTACGGTTTCCAGCGTGAATTTTACCTCACGGCCGCAAACCGGCAGCGTGATGGTATTTCCGTTCATGCCACTGATGCGGCGGGACAGATCGCCCAGCACCGGTGATGCCGGCACAGCCGAAGGCGCTGATGCAGGTCGCGGCTGGCTGGTAGCTTTAGTCAAATCAGGGGCGTTTTTCATCGTTGTGCGTTTCACTTGGCGTCCTCCCAGCGCGGTTTAATCAGTTTCTCAAAAATCTCTTTGCACACCGGCTCCCATATGGTCAGGGCATTCTTCCAGGCACTAAATGAGGAGCGCTGTTTGGTTGCCTGTTCGAATATAGTACGCATGCGGATCTGTCCTTTGCCCACCTCTTCGGTCACTTTCACAGCCTCTTTCAACACCAGGCTACCCCATGCATCGCGGATATGCTCTTCCATCCATGGAGACTGGCTATTCGCTGCATTGCTGTATTTGGTCAGCAAAATACGGACTTCCGGCTCGAAATCATCTGCGCCCAGATCTACGGTGCTGAGCATATCGCGCAGCATGGTAAAGAACTGCAGCGTAGAGGTGTAGTCATAGAGCTCGGCTGGCGTGGGAACGACAATCACGTCAGCAGCGCTGACAACGTTGATGGTGCCAATGCCAAGGTTCGGTGCGCTGTCTATGACGATCACATCGTAGTTGTCCCACACGGACTCGATAGCTGCACGCAGCATCATATGCGGAGCCTGCGGTAAGCGGCCTGCGTCATGCAGTTGCATCAGCTCAGTTTCGATACGGTGCAGGGACAGACAGCTCGGGATGATATCGAGGTTCGGCCAGCACGTCGGCTTGATGGCATACTCTGCGTCATCGCGCTCGCCGAGGTAAAACGGGAGAAGGGTGTCTTCGGCGTGGATATTCAGATCCGGTACAAACCCATGATACATCGAGGCAGTGCCCTGCGGGTCGTTACCCTCTACCAGCAGCACGCGCTGCCCCTGTATGGCCAGCCACTGCGCCAGATGCACCGAGCTGGAAGTTTTGTACGCCCCGCCCTTGTGCGCGGCCACGGCCAGCACCACCGGATCAGCATCAGCTGGGCGGTGACGAACCGTGCCAAACACTTCACGCATGTAGTTGATCTGCTCAATGGTGTAGCCAATACGCTGCTCCACGCGGCCGCGTTTTTCCATATCCGGCACCGGCAAACGGCCTGATTTCTCCGCGTCACGAATAGCCTGCGGTGATACGCCTACCAGCTCCGCTGCCTCTGTAATACCCCAGCGGCGCGTAATCTTTCGTGCCTCCGGGCTGTCATCGCCAAACTGCGCGACAGCGATCGCGCGGGTCATTTCCTGTCCTGCTGCGATACACTGGTCCAGCGTCTGAATTAATCCCATCACGTCCCTTCCCGTTTCGTTAACTTTGCTTTCAAACATTAAATCTTACATTTCGGCGCAAAGCAACCCCGTTTACGCAAAGTTGCGCCATTGACGCAAAGCTAATAAATACTTGCAAAGTTGAATGAATCCGGTCAGGATTTGCCGGCACGAAAAAACACATTGACGAAACGGTCAGGTGCGCGCTAACGTAGTGTCGCTGCAGCAAAATCTGCAGCCGGGCGTAGGAACCCGGATGACCAAACGACGCACAACACGCGCCAGCGTGTTTTTTTGTGTGCAAAGCCTGTGTATGCCCAAATTATGGTGGCTCAGGCGGGGCAGCCTTCGGGCTGGCCGGTTTCGTTTGGTACCGGTATTCCTACCCCCGTCTGGGCTGCCACCCCAAAGAGCGTAGGAACTCTGGTGGTAGCGACATCTACCAAACGGAGCTGCTCACATGTACCAGTTCAAATTCGCGGCTATCTGCCGTACTGACAAGAAAAACCACGTCCATTTTTTAAGCACGATCGCCGATACCGAGCGCGACGCACGTCGCCAGCTCGCGGGTAAATTTGTGCTCTTCTTCCGTGCCCGCCTGCCTGCAGCAGGAGGTGTCGCATGAATCAGTTAAAGCTGAACGAACACGGCCTTTCTGAATCGCTGGAGTCGCTTCTGGCGCAGATTAATGCGCTGGCCAGCGTCGCGCACTTCACCATCAGCAACGCCAGTGCATCGCTCTATCTCGATGACGCTGCCCAGCTGCTCATCACCCTTAAAAATCTGACGGCCGAGGCTGAGCAGTATCGTGCCGAGTGGGAAAACCTCATTCCCCGGGCGCGTCGCTGATGCTGTACGCCGTCCGCTTACGCCTGTACCCGAACGTCGCGCAGCGTGAGTTTTTCGCGAAGACGTTCGGGTGCTGCAGGTGGGTGTTTAACGATGCGCTGGCACACTGCCAGCGGCTTTATGAAGCTGGTGCAAAGCGTCCTTCTGCTTACGATCTGGCAAAGCGCGTAGTAATCCTGAAAGCTGAGCTGCCCTGGCTGGGTGATGCAGACAGCCAGGCGCTGACATATGCCTGCAGCTCAGTGGATCAGGCGTACAAGAATTTTTTCCGACGGGTAAAAGCTGGCGAAGCGCCGGGCTTTCCCCGGTTCAAGTCTAAGCATCGGAGTGATGCCAGCTATACAGCGACTGCCGCCACCAGCATTGCACTGGAGCCCCATCGGCTGAAGCTGCCGAAAGCGGGCTGGGTGCGCAGCCGGGGTGGCCGTCAGTGGGACGGTAAAATTAAACGGGCCACGGTACGCCAGACGGCGACCGGGAAATATTATGCCACCGTTCTGGTGGATGACGGCCGGGAGCTGCCGGCACAGCCGGAAACAGCATTGACGCCGCTGGGCATTGATGTTGGCTGCAAAACCGAAGGCTTCACGCACCAGTTTGCGGCCCTTTCCACCGGGGAGCTTATCAGCGCGCCGGCGGCGTACAAGCGTCAGCAGAAGCGGCTGCGCAGCGCGCAGCGGCGGCTCTCACGTAAACAGAAGGGCAGCGCCAATCGCCTGAAGCAGAAGCGCCGCGTCGCGCAGCTGCACGAGCGCATCAGCGCCGTTCGCCGTGACTTCCTGCATAAACTGACCAACCAGCTGACACGCGAGAACCAAGCGTTAGCCGTGGAAGATCTGAATGTGCAGGGAATGATGCGCAGGCCTGCGGCGAAGCCTGACCCGGAACGCCCGGGGGCTTTCCTGCCGAATGGCGCGAGCCGCAAGCGGGGGCTGAACCGGTCGCTGGCCAGCGTGAGCCTGGGGGAGTTTTTCCGCCAGCTGGAGTACAAATGCGCCTGGCGCGGTGTGGCGCTGCTGAAGGTCGGGCGCTGGGAGCCATCCAGTAAGCGCTGCAGCAGCTGCGGCGAGATTAATGATGCACTGACGCTGGCAGACCGCCGGTGGCAGTGTCAGGCGTGCGGCACGGAACATCACCGCGATATTAATGCCGCCATGAATATCGCTGCCCGGGCAGCGTAAACGAACAGATAGGGCGCGGCCCGCCCGAATTAACGCCTCCGGACATGGACAGTGTGCCGTGGATGAACGAGGAAGCCGCCGTAAACGCTGGTGGAATTTTAAGGGGTAAATTTACCCATTAAATTTAGCCAGCTACCGTAAGGGTTAGCCCACGCGGGCGGGGACAGGTCGTGGACGCTGTACCAGATTGGCCGGTACTTTGAGGTTAGCCCACGCGGGCGGGGCCGGGTATTTAGAGACCACTACAGGACTACGTGGGCGAGGCCGGGGATTAAGCGACCACTATAGAAGGAGGGGCCGGTTGCCCGGAAGCGCACTATCTCAAAATCAGGGCTTTTTGAGAAAGCCGGAGATGGGCGAGTAGTCTCACGTGTGAGACAAATGCGGGACCGTGGTCCCAGTGTATAGGTACAAAAAAACCGCCTCTCGGCGGTTTCTCTGGCAGATCAGCCTGGCTGGCCTATCTGCTATCACATACAACTTCCGAAGGTTTGGCGACCATTCGAGATTTGCTGTGAGACTGCAAGTTGATCAGATGTATTTTCGAACACACAGACGAATACGTCAACCTATCTACTTCATAGTGACAAAGTTACTAGTGAGTTATCTGGACAGGCGTACTAAAAAAAATATTTTTACTAAGAAATGCTCCCATCATATACTCATTAATGACTGAGGCTTCTTGCCCTTAACGTCAGCAGTAAATCGTGGTCATTTAGACTTTTGATAAATATGATCGGTCCGAAGGTAGCGAATTTCCTTGTCGGGTAAGTTCCGACTTTGGCAGCAGAACAAGTGAGTCTGAGTAGGCGCTATGCGCGAACACAGAGAGCTTGGCTTTCTGCTGAAGACCATCATACGAGGAGCCGAGTGGAGACAATTGGCACCGTATCCGCAATAGATTTAACAATCATTTGCGATCTATCAATAGTAAGGCGCTCACCGGTGGCACGGTTTGGCGGGTTTCAGCGTCGGGTGAAAACCCAATACTGAATAGTGTCCTTAATCACGAGGCTGTGAGACTGCAAGTTGATCCTTTGGTCTGGTCACAGGCGTTAAACGGCCCGTTACGTACCTTGTGATGTACAGCCTCCTTTAACCGGGAGGTGAAAAATGCCAAAAAAAAGTAAAAAGTCGAGCGGGAAAAAAGGTGGAATGCCAGCGTTGCTAATCACATTGCTGCTTTCTGCTCCAGGAACGTTGCAAGGGGTAAGTGAAAAGGGCAACCTCGTAATAAACCTATTGTTTAACGTGACGATTGTTAATGGAAGCAACAATGCGACCATTAACAATCAAAGTTCTGTACGATAAATTGAGGGGGCGGAGTTCCGAAGGGGGCTCCGCCTTTCTTAATTAAGACGTACGCCAGAAGAAAGATACACACCCCAGCAACACGGCCAAAAGCTGGATCTTCAGCCTGGCAGCCTTTCACATCCTGCAATCTGATCGAATTTTTAAAGGTTAATGTTGATCGCGATAGCCGACTCGCTAATGCCAGTAGCTCCGCTAATAAACCTTTTCGCTTCAGCTACGGCTTCCGGGAGGGAGAGCTGGACAGCTGGCTGTGTTTCATGCTTTTCAACAGGCGATGAAACTAGTTCTGA
>Ga0308168_1000612_pt1 | contig 41511 bp, 41 predicted proteins | sample PhyCR2_FD_202133 | JGI IMG/M metagenome (GOLD analysis project Ga0308168, IMG submission 202133) | Phyllosphere microbial communities from UC Gill Tract Community Farm, Albany, California, United States - DLSLRC.R2 | ecosystem: Host-associated > Plants > Phyllosphere > Unclassified | place: USA...
TAGCTCAGTCGGTAGAGCAGGGGATTGAAAATCCCCGTGTCCCTGGTTCGATTCCGGGTTCGGGCACCACTCTTCAGAGCCTGTTCGTTAAGGGTTGAGATCCTTAACGGGCAAGACAGAGGGTCCCATTCAGCCAAAAGTTGGTAAATATGCTTACCGAACCTTTGTTGAACACGGGACTTTAAAGTCCAGAGGATGTTCCAGCATCCTCTGGACTTCTCACATCCATTAAAAACACTTCAGCAAAGTATTTACCTGTTCTTCATCCTCTCTGTCAAGATAATGTAAATAAATCCTTCGCATTTTTTCCATTTTTTAAATCAGATAGTTAGATTTGCCTTAAGATTTATCTTAGTCAACATCCAGCTCCTCAATCACGCTTCTCACCTTCTCAATGTCGCTTTCCACGTATTGCAGGGTTACACTCGGCGTCGAATGCCCGAGCAGATCCTGTGCCATTTTGAGGTTGCGATCAGGGAGTTTCATCAGGTTCGTCGCTATCGTGTGTCGGAAGCGATGCGGACTGACAGCAAACCCGCACTCTTTAGAAAGTCGCCTGAAAAAAGCCCGGAGCGGCGGATTGTCCATGTTCTCACTGACCTCATTTCTTCGGCTGTCAAACCGTGTGAGGTTGAAAAGCTGATCTTCCATTTTTGCTCCCCTTTCAAGAGAAAGACTGTACAGCCGTTCGAGGCGAGGGCGAAACTGGCTCGTGACAGGAACCCGGTGCTCACGATGATTTTTCGCCCCCTCTGGCCGGAGACTTATCCAGTTATGGGTGAGGTTCACGTCGCAGAGCCTGATGTGCAGAAGCTGGTTTTGCCGCATGCCCGTCCGCCGTAATGCATCAAGCACTGTGAGCCAGAACCAGCACGGCCGCAGGGCATTTTTACGTACTTCCCCTGCACCAATAATTTCGTCCTGTTCCTTTGCCTCCATAATGAGATAAATTCTTTTAATCTGGTCATTGCTCAGCGTTTTTTTGCGCTTCACATCGGGCCTGGCGATTGCGCCATTAAAAGGGTTTTCTCTCTGGCTGATATAGCCTTTTTTGATGGCAAAATTAAAAATAGCACGCATGTGCGTCAGCTTATTATTCCATGTTATTTTGGACAGTTTTTCATCAGCAATAACTTTTCTTCGCCAGGTGAGTACCATATGGCTGGTCACCTGTTCGGGTGTTGTATTTACGCCGACGAATTTAATAAACGTTTTAACTACCTTGCGGTAACTCCATTCGGTAGCTTCACGGAGTGATTTACTGAAGAAATAATCATTCAGTAATTCATCAAATGATACGTTATCAGACACTGTGACCTCTTTATCTCATAAACCCTGTAATTACTCCCGCCGTGGCGAAAGCCATATGCTGTCCGCAGGACAGCTTCCTTTTTTAAAAATAATGTCGGTCCGAACCATATATCCCGACAGGCTGGTAAAACGACCGCTTTTATCCGGCGAATCATATTTATGGTAATGGTATAACCCTTTACCATTTCGTGAATGATGGATGCCCAGCGCCTCAAAGCTTTTCTGCAGCCTGTTTTTATCAACATTATTTTCCGGCTGTGATGAAATGCATTTAAAAAAGACGTCCGGCGACACCAGAAAGACAAAACCGGCCAGGACGTGCAACGAGCTATCACGCTCGTTTACCGTCAGCGTGCCACCTTCAGTGCTTTCCCTCAGCCACGCCATAAATCGCTCGCCGTCTGTTGCCACTTCAGTTGCCTCCGGAGTCGTGTTCAGCAGCACGGCATTTGGGATTTGCTCAGGCTCTGTCAGAAGCGGAGCGTTTTCCTCACCGGCACTGACGGGCGACTGTCCCGCCGCCATGCGGTCCAGTACCGCCAGCAGGTCTGCCTGAGGATCGCTGTCCGTGTCGCTCCGCTCGGTCTCATCCGGGTCAGGACTGGTATCCACGCTGCTCAGGGCCGATACCAGACCTGTGATGGCAGGGACGATACTCTCTGCCCCTGCTGCTGCATCGCCTGTCTGAGGGGCAGTATACGCTGCCGCTTCGTTTCCAATTGATTCAGAAACATTTGCTGAAATGATGTGACTCGACAAAAGGACTGGCGAATTGTGTGCTAATTTTGGGGGAATTTCAGCAGGTTGCGTCACCTGTGAAATACTGACACCTGCCCTGTCTGATAAATCTGATAATTCGCTGACACCGAACCCTGCACCTGTCTTTGCCTCGGCAATAATGCCGTACAGCACACCGCCGCGCTCACCCGCCATAAACTGCAGCAGGGAGTGTGAGATACCCGGCCAGCGCTGCAGCCACAGCATGCCGGATGCCGGCAGCAGCCGTGCGGCCATGTACTGGCCCGTTAGTTGTGATACCTGCACCTCTTTTGCGGGCCGGATTCGCCACGCGCTGTCCGGCTCCTGAAAGCCTGGATACCACACCCGCCCTTTTTCCGTGGCACCTTCGGCCTGCGTCAGCCAGGCCAGATGATGAAACAGCCCCGCCCAGAACACCGCACAGACCCAGCCCGGCGCCTGCTCAGACTGCTCCTCTGAAGTCGCGCCGGACGGCAGCATCATGCCCCGGACCAGTCGGACGGCCCTGACCGCCACGCTGAGGCTCAGGTCGCCAAATCCCCCCGGCCCGGAGTAAGGCCCGCGCCACGCGGCAGGACAGTCCTGTACGTACGCAAGCAGTGCCTGTGCCGGCTGAAGCCACCAGGCCTCCGTCACGGACTGCGACAGGGGGCTATTTTCCGTCAGCATCTTCAGAAGCTTACGCCGCTCAGCCGTTTGCATCAGTTCGCTGCCGGTGAGGACCGGGCGAAACGCCACCTCTTTCACGTCCATGTTCAGCCGCTGTGTCGTCGACTTTAGCGCCGTCCTGCCTGCCAGCCATTTCATTACCCGCACCATCGTCACTGCCTTTCGTTCTGCTTCAGAAATGACGTAACGCTATGAGACCGTGCGTCGTTTGCAACCCTAAACCCTTATCTGCCTCAGGCAGACATCCCGCTTGCTTTAATTTTTCACCCCGGATTCAGGGTTTACGACGGACGCCATTAACGTCCCGTGCTTTGCTGTGCGCACCTTCCGTTAATTAAACTGAGCACACCCATGCAGCAACGACTGGTTATCCTGACCCTCATTCTCTGGCTGACGCTCACGCTGGCTTTCAGCCTGCTGACGCCAGCTGGTCCCGGCGGCGTCCTGACGCTATGGATGCTGACGGCCGCCTCGCCGTTTATGCTCAGGCCGCTCGACTGTGTGACGCGGCAGTTCTACCGCAGGCCCTGCCTGCTCAGCCGGAAAAAACGCATCACCGTGCACCTGTCTCCCTGGCTGCCCACCGTGGGGCTGACGCCTGAGCGCGTGAGCTGGTTCTGGTCTGGCGTATATGAGGCGGCGGAATCCGCGCTGCAGGAGGGAAAGACCGTTGTCATTGCTTCGCACCTGTTGACGCCGGTGCGGGCGGCCAGACTCAGGGCGTACCTGACGGCGCGGGGCTGGTCTTACCGCAGTCGGCTGACGAGTGTACCTTTCCGGGACGCTACCCGAGCCCTGATGCAGCTGGAAATCCTGTTCAGGCAGTGGCGCTGGCGCTGTCCGTCACGCAGCGAATGGCCGGTAATGCTGCTGTGGAAATCTTCTGAACCGGAAAAATAATTTCGGCTGTCAGGCCTGAAGGGAATTATTCACACTGAATACATGCCTGTATTCGATCTGAACGATCGAAATATCGCGTTATACAACGCGCGGTTCCGCCAGGTACTGTATTCACACCGGCTACAAAAAGATTAACAAAATATTTTATCATTCAGCCAACACCAGGGCCTTTATGAAACGCATCAACCTGACAGAAATACTCTATCGACTTGTCTCAGAGCAGACCGACGAGCAGAGACAGCTGCTTGAGCAGTTCGCAGAGGGGAAGAAGACCGGCAGTCCGCCAGTGGCTATACGTTTCCCGCCGGCCTCACGGGAATTTTTGCAACAGGTTTCAAGCAGGCTCGGTATCTCTGTTTCACAACTGGTCAATATCATCATCGTGGGCGTTATGACTGAAACGACCGCGCCCCGCAAAGCCACGGTAAACCGCATTTATGAGCGTTTCTGGCATCTGATGGACCGCCACGGCCTTGATGTGGCGCAGGTGGCCACAATGCTCTCTGAGCTCAACATCGGCATGAGCGTGCTGGAGAACCGAGAGCGCACTCTCGATCATCTGACCCTGCCTGTACTGGAACAGCTTTCGTCATGGTTTGGTGTTCAGTCCGGATGGCTCGCCGGGGAGGACATCCTTCCGGTTCCGACCATCTCACTACGTGACCTCTGGCAGGCTGCTCAATGCCTTCTGCCGTACAAAGGTGCAGCGGTTCAGTCCTTATGCTTTTTCAGACGTCAGCATTACACAGGTCAGCCAGCGATTAATCTCAGCCAGGAGATGGTAATCACAGCGACCCGGATTAAATATATTAATGGCGTATCCATTGAAAATAATTACTTCACCGGCGTGATACCGCACTCCGTTATCAGTGAATCAGAGATAAGTGCTTTTCTCTCTTTCTGTGAATTGCTGCGATTAAAAGGAAGAGTTGTAGAAATTTCTTTTCGAAAATTGCCGGGCGGAAATTTTGATAGCCTGAGAGGTGGCTCTGATTTGTTGCACTCGGCCTCATGTGTAATTGATGAAAACAGTAAGGGTCACCATATAACCCGACAAAGCGCCATGTGGAGCGAGGAGGAATTGCAGCCGGTAAGAAACCCGGATTTTTATACCACTCCCGAATGGGAAGACTATCTGAAAGAAGTGATGAACTTCGGTTAACAATATTTAAAAATAAAAAACTAAGCCTGTTTATTTAATTGGTGCATCAGCACCAGGGAAACTCCTTTGTCAAAAACAAGAAAAGGAAATAACTGATGAAAGCAAAACTGTTAACACGCAGTGTTATTCTCGCATTACTGGCTTCGGCCGTGCCGTCAGTGAATGCCGCAACCACCTGGACCGAGGCACGTAACGACGCCATGGGGGGAACCGGGGTGGCTTCTTCAAATTATCTGGCCGCTGCGCTGGCCAACCCCGCGCTGATGACCCACCATGATGGAAGTGACGATGTCGGACTTATCCTGCCGGGCGTGGGAGTACAAATCAGCGATCCGGATAATCTGCGTGACGGACTGGACAGAGTAAAAACCACCTTTGACGACTTCCGCGATTCAGCGGGCACCGGTAATAGTTCACGACAGGCGGCTGCGCTGAAACAATCCCTGCAGGACGTTGACGGCGACAGCGGGCATGCCAGTGCCGGGCTTTCTGCGGTGATTGCCATTCCGAATGACACCCTCCCTTTCGCCTTTGTGGTTAAAGGCTGGGGACAGGCCAAAGTCCGGACCGATATCACACAACGTGACCTGGCGTATCTCGACGCGGCACAGAGCGGCATTTTCACGCCCACTCAGACGGATATTGACCAGATGACCTCACGGGCGCAGGGCGTCGCCGCACTGGTCACGGAATACGGTATCGCCGCTGCGCATCAGTTTACCCTGGGCGAAACGCCGGTTTCTGTCGGCATCACGCCAAAGGTCCAGCGCGTGGATACCTGGAACTATAACGTTTCCGTCGGTAACTACAGCGCGTCAGATTTTCGCAGCAATGACTGGAAGCGTTCAGAAAGCGGCGCAAACGTCGATGTCGGATTTGCGGCTCAGCTGACGCCGGAGTGGACCGTCGGACTGACCGGACAGAACCTGGTGGCGCGTGACATTGATACGCGCGAAATCAACGGCATCACTGACACTTTCCAGATCCGCCCGCAGGCGACTGCCGGCACGGCGTGGAGCAATGGTTTAGTCACGCTGGCCACAGATGTTGACCTGACACCTGCCAGCGGTTTTGCCTCGGATGAAAAAGCACAGTATGCCGGCGTAGGCACCGAGCTGAATGCCTGGGACTGGGCGCAGCTGCGTGTCGGTTACCGTGCAGACATGCGTAACAGCGATCGGAGCATGTTTACCGCCGGTGTGGGGATTTCACCTTTCAATGTGGTGCATCTCGACCTGACCGGCATGGCCGGTACAGACAGCAGCTACGGTGCTGCCGCGCAGCTTTCTTTCACTTTCTGACGCACACGGGCTGCCGGTTGCAGCCCGCACCTGAACCGGAGAATATCATGTCAAAAAAAGCCCTTACTCTCTCTGCCATTGTGCTGGCGACCTCGCTCAGCGGCTGCAGCAGCTTCATGAACGGCCTCGGCCAGTTCGGTTCGCTGAATGACGGTCATCAAATGCCTTCAGATGTAAAAGACCAGACCACGCCGGAAAAACGCAATCAGATCAGCGATGCGTATGGGCCGGTTCTGATACCGGTCGATACGGTGGCGATGCGTCTTAAGGAAAAGTTCGGTTTCGTCTCAGACGGGGATGTGGCTGCCGCGCGCAACAGCGGACAGGGGAATGCGGGCTGGTCAGCCTCGGCCATTTCAGAGGGCACAAGTTGGTCGGTAGAGCCCGGCAACTATTACCGCATGTCCAGGCACTGGGCGGGAAATGACAGGCTGACGATTGAAGTTCGCCGGACGTTCAAAGGCACCGGTGCCACCGGCAACAAAGCTGGGAGCTTTGTTGTATCAACCTATATCTCATCCGATCCGAAGCACGTCACTGATACCTGGACGAAGCGTCTTTTCAGTCAGATTCATGCGGCAGTTCGCGGTGAAGCGGAGTAATGCTGTGAGTTGGCACCGGATTGTCCGGTGCATCAGAACCATGAAAGAGCATGCTGACTATGAGGTGTTCTGCGCAGAGCATGCACATAGTCATTACGGTAAACCCTTTACTGTACATGACCATATTTACTACTGGCTCCGGGGAGACACAGGAGGGTTTATGGAATGTTTGCTGAGTACGATTAACTTACTGGATTCTGATATGGTGTAAAGAAGCAACCTTAAAGCGATTCGACCCTTGCCAAGGGCGGGCCTGAATGAAAACGTGTATAAGATAAATTCGCCATATCTATATAGATACAGTAATTTTTCGAGCGAATTACACTAAGATATCAACATCACCTTTATAATAGCAATTAAGTGGTCTAACAAGAGGTTGTCATGGGAACGGAAATTACACTCGATTTGTCAGGCATGACGGTGACTTATAGTAAAAACGGCCTAGGCATTGATCATGGTTCTCTTTTTCAGAAAGAGGACATTAAGAGAGTGAAGAGTGATGGCATCGATTATGATGCATTTGACGAAAGCGATGATACAGATGACGAAAGCACACTGGCCGCTATGGAAATCGCGCTACAAAGGAATTTAGGCAGAGTTAAGAATCGTCTTGAGCTTCTAGGTTTTACTCTAAAAAATGTTCGAGATGAGTTTAACTTTTACGTCCAAGATGTGACGGAAGATCAGGGAGCGATAATAGAGCTTTATGCGCCTACTAACTCGAATAAAAAAGACTGGATGGATTTCGATGAGTTCTTTACCTTTGTAAAAAGCATCAATATTGATGAATTACAGGATGAATTTACTTCCGAATATAATAATGCAAAGTGGCTAGAAATAGTAACAGGAAGGTTTAATGACGAAGCAACGCTTAAAAGAATACCTTTTTTCAGTGGGCATTTTAACCAGAGTACTTCAGAAATTGAATCCTTCAAGGAACTTATAGGTTTTTTACATCCATATTCGGCTCTTCGACTTATGGCTGAAAACGAAAAAAACGCAGACACCTTATTAACGTGGGCTTATGGACTTTTAGTTGAAAACGGCTGGGCGAGTGCAGATGATATTGAACCCGGTGCATCACGTTCTGAGAAGTTTTTAATTGCCACTGAAGGTACGTCTGATATACATATCTTGCGACATGCGTTTAGTCTCCTGATGCCTGACATTGAGGATTTTTTTACATTCATTGATGTTAGTGAGCGCCATCCATTTTCAGGAGCTTCGAGCTTAGTGAAGTTTGCTGAAGGACTTGTTAGCATCGATGTCCATAATAATATAATCTTTCTTTTAGATAACGATGCGGAAGGTTGTGAAGCCCTTGAAAAGATACGAAAATTAAACCTCCCTTCAAATATGTCATGCCTTAGTTTACCTGACATGGATGTTTTCAAACAATTCAAGGCTGAAGGTCCTGATGGTATTCGGGAAACAGATATAAATGGTCGAGCGGTAGCAATTGAGTGCTATTTGGATTTCGATATTAAAGGTTTCTCTCCTCCTCATATAAGGTGGACTAATTACAAAGAAGGTGTTGGAAAGTATCAAGGTGCATTGCACATGAAAGAGGGGTATGTAAAAAAATTCTTACAAACAAAAAAAAGTGACATTGAAAATGGCAAATATAACACTAAAAAGCTCGACACTGTATTGAAGGCCATAGTTGCAGTTAGTAGTGAAATAGCAGAATCTGAAGTGCGTAAATGGTTATTTAAAAATCAATGAAATTTATTTCACAATGAAAATTATCGTTAAGTGGAAATAAAAACCCTCTTTCCACTTTTCTAATTAAAATTATAGAACAGAGATATAAGGAGGCCATTTATAGCTCTTGCCCCTATAAGCAGATCATATTATCTGTTTCATAGCCTATAAGTTGACAGGCGGCGGTGCTGTCGCTCTTACAGCTCTGGCATAAACACATCCAAGATTTTGTTTATCATCTATAGATAACCATGGTTTATTAGCACAAATCTCAGGCCTGTCATTTCTCAATACTACTCTACAAGTGTTGTAGAATGGACATTTGCAGCTGTATGTAATATTTTGAGAGTTTTTAAAACTTCCCGTTGAATGATCTAAATGAGCATCTAAAAAATGGAAACTTGATCGGGCAATTTGAAGTCCCAAGCTGTAATCAGCTTCATGCTCATCAAGGATGAACTCATAAATAACATCCCGGCCCGCCTCATTATCGTCACCATATCTTTCCGAAATAACAACACACCCACCATATTTCCTTATGCATTCATTTAAATAATTAGGATTTTTAGCAGTATGCTCTACTATCGATAACTCGAAAAAAGGGTTTTTAATTCTCTTATTCAAATTCCTTTTTAACCTCTTTATAGTTAACTTGACAAAGTTACCCATTGGCTCGTTAACAGGAAACAAATCTTTGATCTGATTAAATTGCTGATCAATAGTGTCTTCAAAAGACGTCAAGCATTTAACTGCCATATCATTAAGTAAACTTTTTCTTTTTTTACGCTTCCTGTTCTTCATTGTTTCTAAGGCCACCAATAATATTGCAGCCGGGTCATTGTTCTGTAGTGCTGTAAGCATGGTGCAAATGATCTCATCTTTCTTAAGTTTCGGGGAAATTCCTTTAGAAAAAATGTAGACGAGTTGATAGGGTTTAATTGGTGACGCTAATGGCATACTATCCATTTTTTCGACAAGTCTAGTTTCAAGCATGTAAGCAATAGACTCTAAGATCTCGAGAACACCTATCTCAACATCAAAAATTGAGCCCTGACTTATAAACTTACATGCTATTTTTGATGTAAACTCCCAATAACCATTAGTAATTACTCCTGCTTTTAGCTCATATGAATGCAAACTGATATCATGCGGGTCTATATGACTAGGGATATATCCAGTACCAGGTTTCACTCTTGAAAAATAATGCTTAAGTAATTTTAAGTTATCCTCGCTTTCATTATCATTTCTGTGCAAAGATCCTATGCAATGTCCTTTTTCATTTATAGACCACCTAAAATTGGACCATAAGACTATTTGTTGCGAAAAACCTACAAGGCCATTTATAGTTGAAACGTTGTGTAAGAAGTGTATCCATTCATGAAAAAAAACACTAAGGCTCTGAGGATTAGCAAAACCCTTTAAATTATCAGGATCCTGAAAACAATCTATGTCTTTTTTTAAGGTTATTACTTGTGATTCTGGTAAATAAGTTGCTAAAGGTGCCATGCATCCGCCTTAAATTTAACTTTGTTAATAAAACAATTCGAAGTTTCTTAACAATATTAGAATTCCTAAAGTTTTGCTACGAGTATGTCCTTCCATCTTGTTGTATAGGCAGGTGACAACAGTTCACGCTTCATCTGCCATACGGGCGGTATGCCTCTTCCAGCAAACCAGATATTCCCTATGCCAGTCAGATTGATATGGTCAATAACCTGCATCAAAGGCTTGCTGTTCGCTCTGGGTTGACCGTCATCAAAAAGATTGAGGTGGGTAACACCGGAGGGGGTGAAGTCGTTCAACATAACACCTGCTTTCGCAAAGCGATGGCCGCTTATCCATACCCGTGCTGACCTGCATTTTAAGGGTGCATACAATCCAGCACGGGTGCTAAATGATTTATTTTATTCTTTCACTGCCATGTACGTGCCACCGGGTTGCACACCAGCGCTGTACGTGCATCACAGTGAATGAGATGAAAAGTGGCCAACGACTCATCCCGCTGGCTTTGACGGCCAACCTTCGGGGACGAGCGCGGGAGGCTTCGTCCACGGTTCCTCAACCAATGCATCCTGGAACCATAGGTCTCGCAAATTCGCATGTTCTGTAACGATTATCTGAAATCCCGGAATATCCTCCTGCGTAAACTTCAGTAAAAACTTGAACAACCGATGCACAGCTTTGATATCTGCATCGGCCTCTGTGCTCTGCACGGTTCCGTCAACACTCTTGTATACTTGCTGTGAGGGGAAATAAACCTGGCTGGGCTGGTCGATTAGCAGGAACTTTGGTAAGGGGCGCTTATTCTGCGCAGCGTATAGGTGAAGGGCTAGTAGCGCAGAAAGATGGTAGGCCAGATGGTTTTCCGCACCACCGGTGCGGCTCATAGGAACCGGCCTTTCAGGAAGATCAAATATGATCGTCAGATGCGTCAGATTTAAACGTGCAGGATAGTGGCCGAATTCCCCATCAAGTGCCTGAATATACCTCAACACCTGCGCAGAGATGATATTTAGTATGGAAGCCATCCGCTCACCGCTGTCATCGGTACCGATTTGCGCTTCCAGGCTTTTTACCCTGTTCTGATAACGTCGATTCTCGGCTTCCAGTCTTAGCAGCTCCTCATTTGGCAGATGCGACTCTAAAAACAAACTGATGCGCCCGACCACACGTGCTGCCGCGGCATTACGCGTACCCAAATCTTCAATGGTTTGGTTGGCTGAAATGGCCGCGGAGAGTGCCTCTTCCTTCTGCATGATGTTTTCGGCGATCCTGTCAACCTCTTCCCTAAGTTCAGTCAGGTATGCATCCAGTTTGGGCCGCTGGCCGCTTGCTATGCTTAGTTCTGCTTCGAGAGATTTCAGTTCCCTGAGGAGAACGGTCGCTAGCGGAGTTTCTAGGGATAAATTACTGTCGCAAAAGGGCCATTGCCACTCTCCGCTTTCAGAGTTTTTAGGTAATGCTTTAATAGAGGCAAGGCGATCTCGCTGTTCACCCGCCTCGTTTTCGTAGCCGCCCGCTCGCCGGGAAAATTGTCGTGCTGCGTCAATTTTTTGCTGAACATTGCGGCGTTTTTTTCGTAACTGAACCAGTTCATCCTCAAGCTGCGAAATACGGTTAATAAAGCCATCGTCTTCAACCAGCTTAGTTTCAGGCGTCCATGAAAGCACAGATGTTAACGCGTCAATAACCGCATCTGCGTGAGCTTCTATGTTGCGTTCATTAATTATGCCTACGGTCAATGCTTCCGAATAAAGGCCGATAGCCTTTTCATGCAACGTACTGATGACATCCCGCGCTTGGTTGAGTTTTTTGTTGCTTATCTTCAGGTCCCGCTGCGCGATTCGCAGGCTGGCTGCTAAACCGTAACGATCATGCGATGAAACGCCGAGCAGAATAGGAAGTGTGTCCCGGATCGCCAGCGGCTGCTGAACTTCATTCTGTCGGTAAAAAAGCTGATCTTTATTCGCGACCAGCATTTGTTTTTGAAAGAGGTAGTAAAAAGTATGCTTCACGTTTGCATCATAGCTATCCCGGCTGTGTCCCAGCGCAACATCGGTCCTGTTCTCAGGAATACCCAAGAGTCTCGAGAGCAATTCAACGATGCTGTCATCATCCGTGTTGACAATCAGGCTGTTCGAGTCCGGCACCGGCACTTCGGCACCTCTTCGGAGCATCGCTGTGCTGCAACTAGCGCCGCCACGCGGGGGCGTGGGCTTGGCAACAAGGACCTGTTCATTCTCAAACTGATAGATAACAGCAAACCACGCTACCGTATCGCGAATATACCCCTCAGGAACGTTAAATGAAGATCGCCCCATACAGTATTCAATAATGTCAGACAACGCAGACTTGCCGGTCGAAGAACTGCCTGTAATCACGTTCAGACCGTCCACCTTGAATGGAAGGTCTCGGCGCTGGCCGTCATGGCTGTAGATATGGATGGATTTGATCTTCATGGACGAATTCCAAAGGTCGTATAAACGGTTGCCCGGTCGGCGATGCGCGCAAATTCTTTACCGACAATACGCGCAACTTTCTGGCAAGCGACGTTTTCATCGGTCCCTGTAATGGTCTTGCGGACTGTTTTGGGGATGGTTTTCATGCAGCCATCCTCCATTATGACGAGGCAACCTTTCTCCATCAGCAGGCCGAACCCTTCGAATGTATAGGGGAGCATTTGTGTCACACGACTGGCAAACCCGACTATTATCTGTTGGTTATTTTCAATCGTTTTCAGCAGGTAGCTTCGTGGATTACTGGCAATTATCTCCCGGGAATCCTTGTGAAGACACAGTGGCAGCACAAGTAGTGACAGTGAAAATGGCATACCCTGCGACTTTTCTTCGTTATAAGCAGCCAAGGCCCGGTGCAGGACTAGACCGCAAAATGCAGGGTTGAAAAGAGTACGGACCTCGAAAGGTCTCTGGTCCCATGGCTTCATTCGGGACCTTCGAGTAGGTTATTAAGGCGGTTAAGAAATAGTGGGTGCCAGTATATTCTGGGGCTTGGTTTGTTGTTAGCAAGGATGTGGAAGCTACCTCGAAGCACGTAGGGCTCGGTCACAAGCGCTCGGATGCGTAAGGACTCCAGCTTTCCCGTTTCAAATTCGGCCCAGTTGTAGAGCATTGCTCCAGCCTCACACAGCGCTTCATCAGCACTGCCTTCAGTTAACCGATCAAACGCAAAATCCCGGTAACGCCCCCACTCATCGGTCAGGCGTTCCTCGTATTCCTCAACTTCCCCCGACACTAGCAGATTTTCACGTGCCCAAGCCGAACGTTGTTCATATGCGCGATAATAGTCAAAAATGGCACTTCTGATACGGCTAGAGGATATGCCGATCTGACGCAACTGAGAAACAAACAAGCGTGGATCGGTGTCCGTATCAATTTCCTGAGACGGCAATTTGCCTCGGTAGGTAATAGGCAAGTTGTCAGCCTTGTATTCCTCAGAGAAGCTGGACAGCTTGTCCGACACTTCGTAGCCGAAAATCCCGTCCGCGTTTTTGCCCGTCAACTGGTTGATGACAGTATCAGTCCACCAACCTTCGAGTCGTTCGAAGATAAAACCGCGATGCTCACGCCGTACACTTCGCATATGCTTATCCCTGATAAGAGTCGGGATATCTTCAATGCGAGGGCTCGCATCAAAAATCAGGATGCGTTCAAGAAAGTCTTCTTTTTCATATGAATCCAGTGCACCAAATGCTTCCGCGATAGGCTTGATAAGCTGCGACTTTGATTTCGACAGCACAGCACTCGCACGCTCACTGAGCGTCGGGGTGTCTTCAGAAGTAGTGCGCTGGCCCGGCAGGAAGCGTGTGAGAAATGAGTCAGCCGACACGACACCCGTGGTAAACAAAAAGAACCGGAGGTTGGATGTGATGCGGCCGTCGCGTTTGTATCGCACCATCCAGATATTCACTGACTTCCAAAAATCAGTGGAGAGGTCCGTGAGCTTATCCCCCGGAGCCTTGTGCTTCAGCGATGCCAGAGATTGGTCGCCACTAGAATCAACAAAATCGAGATCGTCATCTTTTTCGAGGTAAATAGCCGTATTTTCTGGCATTTGGAGCAGGTGCATTAGCGCAAGGCGCGCCTGATAAATGTATCCCAGCCCCTGCTCCCCGGCAGCAAATTTGTCGGTAGATGTCCCGGACATGCATGAGTCCTTATGCGTATGTATGAATGAATAGGAGCAAAATATCAGACAATCACATCAGTTGCCCGTTCGCATAATGCTCAACCATTACTACTCACAGATAATAAGAAAATAAAGCCTACTCGTGAGAAACTAACTATCTGAAAAGGCATGTCTCTTGCCGTGAGGAAATGAGCAGGTCAGTGGTTTGAAGAATAAATTTAAACGCGCCGGACTATAAAAGTCAAAACTATATGAATTGCAACCTCAATGCGAAGCAACCTTTAGAATAAGGGCGGAATAATATGATGCAAAATATAATAATAACAAAGAATTATATTATTTTAACTCAGAGTGCCGATAAAGAGAGCTGTTGCTTCTGGGCGTATCTAATCATGAGGCATGGCTGTTTTTGACGTCCTTTGCAATAAATACACGTCTGATGTTTGCTCATAGCAGACCCAAAAAAACACTCCAGAGCTGCTGACATGAACAGCATCAAATTAACTAACGCCCCTCACCACTCAAATCATTATTTAATATAATTATCAAATACTTAACCTGAATTTCTGGCCGAAATACCATTTCACAGCTCGCATAAAACCCATTAACGTCCACAATGCCAAACATCATGCATCCCGCGTCTTGTGAGCAAAGTACATTACCACCCCAAAGATTTGGAGCACATCAGGGGCAGGGTAAATAGGCGCACAAGAAGGATTCATTGCCTGCAGCGTGACGCGCGGCTCCCTTGCCGAAATAAAGAGTTTCTTCACGGTAAACTCCCCGTCGATTTCGGCAATCACTACGTCGCCATGTGCAGGCGTCTCGGGACGGTCGACAATCATCAGAGCTCCGTCTTTCAAGCCGATGTCCGACATCGAATGTCCGGATGCTCTGACGAAAAACGTAGCCGAAGGGTGACGGATGCAGTATTCATTCAGGTCTAACTCGCGCTCAATGTAGTCAACAGCTGGCGAGGGGAACCCTGCCTGACATGATTCTAGATAGAGTGGTACTTCTATCGAAACCGGGCATAACGGGAATTTGCGTAAAATGAGCATGTCATAGCATTTCATGAATTTTACTGTTTATACATACAGCACTGCCCGAGAGTTGTAACTCAGTCAAGACTACTCCAACGTCATACTGATAAGCCGATGATTAGTTGAAAATAAACCGGAAAGCCTTACTGGACAATAAGTGTGCTTATAATCACAAATTTTAAAAATTAATTGTTTTTCGGCCATACTTAGCTTTCTTCAGTTTTTTCAAGTGGCCCAGGTTGTCCGTCGATACCAGATCTGTAACCGTGAATGAATCGCTCACGTTGATCTTCATTTTACTTTACAAATATTTATGTTTTATGTAATTATGATATTATAAAAAACAATATGAAAGTGTAACTATTAAAGGCCTTATCTGTTTAAGGAGCGTGTTATGGGCAAGGATATTAATGAACTAATCTCAGGTGTATCTTCAATAATAAAAGATTATAGAAATCTACCGGATGATATTCATGCGGATTGTATTGAAAGCGTTGATAAACATGTTAAAAAATGGATATCCCAGTTCAAACAGAACGACAGGGAGTTTGTTCTTAGGCATACATATAACTTACTTTCTAAAAATTATTATTCAGAAGTTCATTACGATAAGTTATTGCAAGGCGTAGCCAAAAATAAAAACAACCATAACCTATTTAGAAATGATTGTTTTTTGAGCATTCAGAGGCGTAGTGGCAGTCAACGTGAAGTTTTAGAGAAACTGATTGGGTATGTACAGAATGAAATTAATTTTCTGCCCCAAGTCATATTCCTCAATGATGATTTTCCTGATTTATCAGGATTTAATTACATTACCTATTTTGATGACTTCTCTTTTTCCGGGAAGTTAATTGGTGATGACATTGAAAACTTTATAAGCCGCTTGGAGTTAAATAACGTTAATATAAGAATTGTTGTTTTTCTTATTCACTCGCATGGCTTTTATAGCTTAAGGAGACGATTGGATAAATTTGTTAAGGAAAATAACCTTAATATTAAATTCAAGTTCAACCCTCTGTTTTGGGGGCGTGTGGAAAATTCAATTTCAGATAATTTCTCATGGAATACTAGCATTTATTTTCCTGAGGAAAGTTGTTGCAATGAGATCTTGGATGAGAAAGGCTTGACAGGCGTGGAATTATATACGCCAGGTTACTTTAGAGTTGGCTCGCATGATGAGTGTATTCTTGGCAATGAATCAGACAGAAGAAGAATTGAAAGAATTTTTTCATCCATTGGCTTCGACATTATCAGTAATAGCCTTTCACCAAAAAAATCAATGAAGCCGCTAGGGTTTAGCACTTATTATGGTTTTGGTTTTGGGGGGAATGTTTTTTCTTATAGAAATTGCCCTAACAATACGCCTCTCGTTTTTTGGTGGGGTAACTATGAAGAAACAGGAAATGCAGCTGTTGACTGTTGGTATCCCTTAATGAAAAGACGAGGGAATCACGATTGAAAAAAGAAGTTTGTAACTTATATAAATCATCAGAGTCAGTTGTTTTCAGAAAGACAACTGAACAATGGGGTGGCCTTTCAAATATGTGTGCTGGATTTGATTTGGTCGTTAACAATATGCGTATTCAATCAAGCGAGATTCTTTATCAAGCATGTCGCTTTCCAAACCATCCATCCCTTCAGATGGAGATTTTGTCTGAGGCGAACCCCATGACAGCTAAAAATATCGCCAGAAAAAATACGCACTTCACCAGACAGGGATGGGATTCAAATCGAATATCAATTATGAAATGGAGTGTTTTTTCAAAGCTTTGCCAGAATTGGGACTCATTCCATCTTTTACTGGAGTCCACAGGTGACAAGTTTATTGTTGAGCATTCTGAGAAGGATATTTTTTGGGGAGCACGAAAGGAAGATGATTATTTCTATGGTGTAAATGCTCTTGGCAGGATACTGATGTTTACTAGAAACGCGGCAAGAGTAAATGGGAAGAAAGCATTCTCGATTGTTCAGCCGTTGAAAATACCTCAATTTTACTTATTGGGTTCTAAAATTACCCCTGTAAATTCCACAGATAAACCACCTCCACCGACAGCACAACTTTTTTGAGCGATTAATAAGTCACATCCTCGCCGAAGGGTGTTTATTTAGAATGTGATAACCATGTTAGTGAGTCAGGCGTAATGAAATAGCTAGCCTTTGGTTACATGAGGGGGAATGGACATTGATGATATGATTTTTTTTGATGGGGCTGTGATTTAACAAAAATAAGGCCGGTTACCCGGCCATAAATACTTATTATTTAGTCCTTTTATCGCGTTTCACAATTCCTCAAGGGCAGTCATTTTAGGCTGCTGCGTCATTCCTGATTTCAGACTGTGCTCGCAGACGCGCTGACCATCCCTCCCAGTAATGCACTGGCGTCAGCAGCACCCGCCGCCGTTCGTCACACAAGGCATTCCCGATTACAACCTCTCCGGGTATGCCGCAGAGTGAAAGCTGGATATAGGCCATGCCCGCCGCCAGCGGATCGATATCGGTAACCGATACCCACATATGCCGGTGCGGAGAATAACCGGCCTGCCGGAGAACGCTGGCAAATGCGAGCGTCATGGCACCTGCACCGCACGCGGGCTCAGCAAACGTGATAAACGGCCTGTCCCTGAACAGTTCTTCAGGCCTGCCGAGTTGCAGTTGCGCCATCATCAGCGCCACGTTCCACGGAGTGAAGTATTGATCTTTGTCTTTGTCACCCAGCTCAAGCAGCATGTAAATGCGTCCGAGAAAGTCACAGGTTTTTTCTTCCATTCCGTTCACCACGTATGCCAGAAGTCTGGCCATCGATGAAACGTCCTCTTTTTTGTATTTGCCCACGATAACCATGTATTTCTGTTCGCGCTTTTCACAAAAATGCAGGCCATTCTGAATGGCGATAACGCTGCAGCTGATGAAGTCTGTAAACACCTGGAGACGCCGGGTGCCACGGGCGATGGAGTTAAAGAGTGAGATAAATTCTTTCTCATTGTCGATGCGGACGCTCATGCGTGTTTTCCTGAAAAAAAGGGAACACGCCCCGTAAGGGAAACGATGTTCCCCCTTCGGGTGATAAAAGCGGCCACAGCAGATGCTGTGGCCATTGTCTGACAGACCCGTGATTAGGATCTGTCGGTAGTTAACCACGAACGCCGGGGTAGTGTGCAACGGCACTGGCGGCCGGCGCAGCTGCTTCAGCACTGAACTGATACAGCCTTGCCCCTTCACTCACCGGGTACTGCACGTCCTCCCCCGGATAAGGGCCGCTGTCGACGTGGTCACCGCTGTCAAAACAGTGATAGCCCGACGTGCCGGCATCCGGAGAGAGCCAGTAGTGACGGATTTCACAGTCAAACTTCTGCGACATCTGCCCCATGACTTCCGCCGACGGTGGATACCAGGGAGAAGAGAACGTCAGCTTCAGCGAACCGATATCGTCACGGCTACACTCCGACCGATGCCCCGCAGGAAACTCCGTTCCGTAAAGCTGGATATAGAGTTCTGACGTGGTGTTAAGACCGCAGAAGAGGCCATTTTCTCCGTTAATCTCGGTGGCCAGACGTGACGGCATCACCATCAGCATGTCGCACGGACAGGTTGTGTCCGGCATTATACTGAGCCACTCCCAGCGCTCCTGCGGGTCAAACTGACCGCCCGCAGAGGCGACGCCAAACCAGTCGGCGTAGTGAACGGCCATAAGCCGGGCGATTTTCTGGCGGGCTGCATAAGGGATACTCTCCCATTTAACGTCGCCGATGCCCGACTGTACCCATATTTTGTCCATTCGCGAGAGCGTTGTATCGTCAAGCCAGGCGTCCTTCTCAAGCAGCTCCAGGAAATGCTGAAACGCCTGGTTCGGTGATGTGCTGCCTCCGGTGCCTGATGGAACCAGCTCCGGATAAGCACGGTATTCCGTTGCCTTAACGGGTTTGAGTATGCCGGCACAGCCGGCGAGAAACAGCTTTATGGCCTGCCGTATGGCGTGGCGGTAAAGCGGCACTTCCGTGCCGGCAATCCACGACTGCATGATATCGATGCAGACAGACTTACCGGTAATTTCCAGACGGTTTTTGCACCATGAAAACATCGTTGAACTCCTCTTTTGCGTTTAAAAAAGAGGGCATCTCCCTGAGGAAGATGCCCTCAGGGGGGATGATGGCGACTGACGTCGCCGGGGTTAATTACGCTGCTTCAATGCGGGTTTCACCCGGCTGCTTCAGCAGATATTCCGACGCTTCCCGGGCAAGCCGGCAGGCACGGAAGAACGCTTTTTTGTCGTTACGTAAAACGCTGAGCCAGCCGTTCAGGTAGCTCTCGTGCTGCACCTCACCAAAAATGCCGAGATGCGCACAAAGAAACGCGCTGCCGGTTTCCGCTATCAGTTCCTCAAAGGCGTATACGGGATCACCGAACTCTCTTGATGAGGAGGTTATTCCCTCACGATCAAGGCGGCTGCGGTGGCCGGTCGCGTGCACCAGCTCGTGCAACAGCGTGGACCAGTAGTCTTCAGGTGAACGAAACTGTGAGGTTGCGGGCAACACAATTCGATCTGCCCCCGGGCTGTAATACGCCCGGTTCTGCCGGTGAGAAGAGCACTTCACCCCGGTTGCGTTGAGGATTTCCAGAACCTGTTGCTGCTGCTCAGTTGAGAATTCCTCAGCGTCACTTTCCGGTTGCTTCACCGTGGGTGCATACACCTTATCGGGAAGCCCTTCACACTGCGCAACGTTGAACAGCTGCAGCGGCTTCATCATGGCCAGCTTTTCCATCATCGGCACACCGTCCCTGAATACCGGACTGTCATTGCCGTCGCGGAGCTGCTTTTCGAACGGTTTGAAGATGATGGCCATCGCGCTCCGCTCGCCTTTTCTGACCTGTCCGCCGACAGCCTTTGCCTGCTGATACGTCAGCCAGAGATCGGCTCCGTAACCTGCCTCCTCTGCAGCCATCCACAGCAGCGGCACGTTGACGCCGCTGTAGTACCTGCCCGTGACGGCATTAACCGGTAAGCCGCTGCCGTAAACCTTCTGCGCCGATCGCCATGGCCGACGCCAGGGCGGTACACCGTTTTCCAGTGCGATGATGATTTTGTCGGTGACCTGCTGATAAAGGTCAGTCTGTTGTTCCGTTGTGGCCTTACGGCCGGCTGTTTTTTTCTTCATGAGATGCGTCTCTAAAAAAACGGCGCATCTGTCCCGGTGGCGGACAATGCGCCACCGGTGAGTGGGAAAATCAGTAACGACGTACTGAACCGTCGAACATAATTGAGTCAATATCTGATTTGACGTTATAAACGGCGCTGTCAAACCGCTTACGATCTTCAGGTTTAGCACGCTTAGAATCGAGGCGGATAACCCTGTCGAGAACCTTCAGTGCCTGCAAACGCCAGCTGAGACGTTCTGCGTTGCACACGCAGGCGCGAAGATGCAGGCGGGACTGCTCGTTAAGCCACTGTACTTGATCTCGGTATTCCGCAACCGGTAAATACTCTTTCAGTGGTGGCTGGGTTTCTTTGTAAATGGTCAGCGATTTAGTCACCTGATTAATTCCGGGCTTCAGGTACAAATCGTGATGCTCGTTCAGCACGGCATCGTATATTTTGTGGTCCAGGAATGTGGTGAAAGAAAACTCCTTCTCAGGTATTAACTTATCGCACAGTGCTGACCAGTCAGCATCCCTGGCAGAATTGCAGCCGGCAGCCCAGGCTTTCAGCCATTCCGCACAGCCATTGTCATCCGGCACTCGGATGTAAATTCCCAGATTCTTTTCGAGTATCAGCGGACGTCCTTTGCCCTGATTCTGTGTCAGCAGCGGGCGCAGTTCAGTCGACGTAAAACGGATCATAAGAGCTCCTTTAAAAAGGAGGTGACCTCCCCTGGAGGGGAGGCCCCTCCGGGAAGTGTCATTCAGTTAACATCAGTCAAAACGGTAGCGAAGCTCCGCCATCTGCTGCGCCAGCAGCCGCCCGGCTCTGAGGGCTTTGCGGGCAGTTACATAAGTACCGGCACCCGGCAACTGGTCAACACGCCAGTCGCGCGGAGTGAAGCCGGTGCGACGGGATATGACGGGCATGAACCCGTTCTCTGTCGGCACAACATCTGCCTTAAAGCTGCAGCGGCCGCTGCGGTTGGTAAACCACTCGGCCTGCTGTTGCTGCAGAGCGCCGGCAAGCCGGTTGAGTGCGCCTGAAAGGCGGGTGATAAGTGAAAGCATTATACTGCTCATGGTTTTCTCCTGACTAAGCACGGAGAAAACCATCGCCGCTGTGGCGGGGAGGTTGTCCCCGCGCGGGTTAAAGCCTTTGTCAAAACTGACGCAGGCCGGTGGTTAATCACTAACCAAAATCGTGATAGTAAGCGTTATCCGAATCATCCGGACTGAAGGCAGAATCCGCCGGAATTTTTATCATGATGCGGCCGTTAGTAGCAGGGTGATAACGATGTCGTAAACAGTGAAGGTAGCGTTTTCCGAACCACAGGAAACGCGTTTCCACCGTCTCCATGTATTCCCAGACTTCACCGCCATTATCAGCAGCAGACGGGTCCGGAAATGAGCAGTTTGACTTATGCTGCGCAAGCCTGTCCCACATACGGTGCCTCTCATCGCTGTTGTGCTTAACAAGTAATAAAGGTTCGAAATTTAAGTTATCCATAGGTCAGTCCTCTTCAGGTTTAAAAGAGGACTTCTCTCCGCGGGGAGATAAATCCCCGCATGGGTAAGTCAGACCAGAAAGATGCCAGTCCGCTCAGTTTTCGCCATAACGCTGGCATTCACGTTCTTCGTGCATCAGCCCCTCTTCGTCCTTAACGGCACCGCCGAAAAAAAACGTCCAGGCTGCTTCATCAATGTTTCTGGCCATATGGCAGAGACTTTCAAAGAAAGGCTGCCAGGATGCTGGCACGAGTTGACGTACAGACAGTTCCGCCAGGTCCCGGGCAACGTCAGCCATTTCCCAGACGTAGTGTGGAAAGCCGTCTTCATCGGTATTGGTGTTAAATCCCATGCGACGATGTGCGGCAATAATTAACAGGTCACCTTCAGCCTTAGCCAGGGCGGCTTTGTGAGCTGTCTGCTCGCGAGCGCTGATATGAAAATCCTGTGTAAAAGTTAAATCGTTCATATCGGATTCCTTAAAGAATTGAGGAACCCTGCCCTGGCGGGGACAGAAGTCCCGTCAGGGTGAAAAATCGTTCGGTTAATAAGGCAGTCAGTCGATGTCAAAAGCATCAGCACTCTGATAAAACTCTGCACGCGATTGTTCTATAGCGTTGTCCAGCTCTGTGTCCTCCCGGGAACTGATAACGCCCTGCTGAAAAGCTCCATTCCAGTGACGACTGTGAACTGCCGTCCCCAGAAGAGTGAGCTCGCTCACTGCATCTTCGATAAAGGCATGTCTGATGTAGCCATGCTCAGTTACATAGCCCACTGTATAGCCGACATACCTGAGAAAAGTCAGGTAGTCAGGAAGGCCGTCAGCATAAGCCTGCGGATCGGCGTCGACCATGAGCCTGTAATCCAAACGGGCTTTAAGTTGAGTTTTGACGTAATCCAAAATAATTTTTGCCGAAGCCGGAGAGTCACAATGGAGTAACGTACGGTAATTGAACATTTTTGTGTAATGCACGGGGACGACTCCTTTTTGAAAAAAAAGGGAACCGTCCCGAAGGGAAAGTATCCCTCAGGGGTAAGAATCAGGCCAAAAATGCCAGATGAGTAAAAACAGGTTTAGGGGTGTGTGACGCGAAGTAAAAAGGACCTTAACCGCAGGGGTCTCTGTTTTCAAAGGTTAACAGATTTGTTACCGCCCGAAAGCGTCATCTCTCAGGTAATGATGACATTGGCGTGTGATTACCCGAAGGCGTTCCTCTCGAATCACTGGAACATTGGCAGTTGTCATGGAGACAACAGTTAGCATGAACATCCTACTGTATGATTTATAACCCAGCAAGCCCAAAAAAGATTTTCATATTTTGATTTTAAACGGACACCGGGAACAGACGAAGTATCCTAGAATACATAGCATCATAGGGCCGATAGTTTATAGGTGAGGAAATTTATGTATACGGTATATTTAGACGCAAAAGATAAAGGTGCCCGAGCCACAGGCATGGGATACAGCGACTTCATCAAGACTTTTGATACGATCTGCCAGGAGCACATGAAAGACAAACGTGCTAAGGCCTTTGCGTTTATTTTTTATGACATGGAGCATGGTCCAGTCAGAAGCGCACTGAAAACGGCTCGGGGATTTGAAATACTTAATGCGGAGACGGGTAAAGATATAACTCTTTTTTACCTGCATGCTGCGGCCGCTGAGTCACACGCTAGCGCTTTTAACAAGCGTTTCATGGAGGCGTTGGGCGTTGAAGAACAAATTGATATGCCATGCATAGTTTTTTTTCGCGTAACTGACGATAAAATTGATGATATCAACTTCAGAAGTATTGATAAGCAAGTCGATGAAGAATATTTGATTGTCGAAGCGCTGCGTCGCGACATTGCGGAATATACTGAAGACATGAATTCCCAGGGCAACTTTTCCGCTCTGACCGGGGTTATAGGCTGGTTTTCGGTACAAGCATTCCAATTAGCTCTAAAACACTTTATTTAAAGTTAATTCGGATAGTATTAATTAGTCTTATTATATACACGAGCTACATAGTGCCCTCGACCGTCACCGTGGCCTAAGTCCATCGAGGTGAGGGCCTCCGCCTCTTTCTGACTGAAACCTTTGTCTTTATGAAACTGAAGTACATCCTGAGTATACGCGTACCTCAGACTATGAGGGGCAAATTCTCCAACAAGTCCTGCATTCCTTACGATATTCCTGTACCGCTCGATTGCCAAATGAATGGAAGGCTTATCTATAAGCTTTCCGTTATTCTCAGCAGAATAATTGATGGCTCTGTTAATGGCTTCAATAGTTTCAGTTCGATTTATTATTGTGGTATCCCTCGGCCGCCCTCCTTTCGTACCGAAAACAACGCGAACCTTTTCATCTCCATTATGCAGCGCTTTTTTCCAGGTCTGAAGTGATTTTACAGACTGAACCGTTTCTTCCGTTCTCAAACCTAAAAGCCGTGAAAGTTTCATTGCACAGGCCACTCCTTCATCCTTTTCATTAACAGATGAAAAGACCTGTTTGAAATAGTCATCAGTTATCGCAACCTTAGTTCCGTCACGGCTGGTTCCAGAAATATTCAAAGCATCATTGTTAAGTTTCGGATGAGTTGGATCAGCCATGAAGGTTTTACCTGACACACGTAGTATTGCGCGTATCGCCGCCATTTCATTTTGAAGTGTACGCTTGGAAATATTTTCGCCCAGGCGACTTCGAATGTAAGTTTCTATGTGGCTAGTCTTTATGTTTTTAATGTCACGAATTTGAATGTTAAGACTGACCATTCGGTCTGCAAATCGATCAGCAATTTTAGTACGGTCAGATACGGTTTTAAAACTTCCACCCGCCTGACGGGCAAGGGTTTTTAAGTTTTTATTCAGCTTTGCCACAGACCATTCTCCAATCAATGAGGTGACAAAGCTTTTCCGTCCGTGTGAACGGAAAAGCTTTGTCACCGACTGCACAACAATTACAGACGATGAAATTTCACCCCGACGGCACGGTTCATTTTGCGCTTCCTGCGGCTCTGCAGACATCTGTGCATCGGGGCGGCGAAATGTTGAGTTATTGCGAGGCTCCCCAGGTCTCTGACCTGTTTGCGGCTTTCGCCGGGCTGAAATGAATCAGTCTGCCTCCACACACCAGTTGTCTGGTGTCGCCATCGATGTCGTGCCGATTTCTCCTTATTAAGTGGCGTTCAAACTTTTAAAAAACGAATGAACGTTAGGTTGAAAGTTGATCAGTATTGAGATGAAAAATGTATTCAGGACGTCAGAAACCCTTTAATACGTGTTAGTCAGTTGGTAAACCTGTCGTTGAAGGTACAGTGCGTAAGCGCTGACCGTTATGCGCTGCGCGCGTCACTTGTTACTCGTTTCACTCGTACGCAAGTGACGCCGCGCTCCTCTGCTTTCAATGCGGTTGTGGAAGATGCCCAAATGTTCCAAATGGTCATACCCTCAACGCAAAGTTCGCAACGGATGCAGACGTCATCAGACGTGAGGAGACGTAATAAAACAGGCTCAAGGGCCTGAAAGAAGTGCTGACGAATCAGACGAAGGTGAAAGTAAATCCTTTATCGCGCTAGTCGCGATCCCCATTTTCAAAGGCTGACGGGTTTACCGCCCGAAGGCTCCGTCTCTCAGGTCATGACGGTTTTGGCAGTGCAATCACCCGAAGGCGCCCCTCTCAGATTGCCGGGACATTGGCGTGTTGCTAAAGCAACGGTACAACGACGAGAATGTTAGATCGTTATTAGATCCATTTACAAGCTAAATGTTATAGATGCCTGAGAGTAAAATATGGGAGCAGCCTTGAAGGCAAACCGAAAAATGAGCCCTTATATTATATCTAGCATTACGTGGTGATTAAATACCATCACAAAAAAGAGAGTGAACAGCCTTTGTCCTTGTGTTCAGAATTGTTTTAACGCAGGAACTTCTTTTGCAGCACCTTTCAAATGGGCAGCCCGTTTAGACTTTTCAGCGTCTAAATCCAGTTCTTCAGGCATGCTTACGAGATTTGGCATATCCGTGGGTATGTCACTAACTCGCAACATTATTGCTATTAGTAACACATGGATTCTGTCCAAAAATACGGAGTCCAGTTGTCTGGCCATCTGAGCACGCAGCAGACATGCCGGGTGATCGAATATAATCACTTATTCCAGATCCAGTTACTCTGGCGGGTAGTTTACACTCAGACTTTATCAATAAAAAATGACTCATTCCTTCTTGTAATAATTATTTGGTAGGATAGGCATCAATAATGATTGATTGAGGAAAATAAAAACCTAACCTCTCGGCGCATAGTTTTTGCAGCTTAATCTTTCCATATCAAGAAAAACACATGAACTAAAAAATCACACTCAATAAAAAATTATTTGTTTAGAACGGAAAATACTTGAATGTTTTATTAAAGCCTATTTTTCTTTGTTAATTACAAATGGTTTTTTTATATAAAAAAGGTCATTTTTCTGTTAATGAGGTTTTATATGAATTAATTATTCATTAGCCTTATTTAAATAAATTCATTTGATATTCCGCTTGTACCAAAGAAATACAATCTTACAAAAATTTACTTTGATTCATCAAATCCTGCTGTTTTTTGACAAAAATATATGCTTATTTAATAATCAACTCATTATCAAGAGCCTCACGAATTAAGTAACTTAATGCATTTTGTATTTTTGTAAGGAAGCTAGCAACTAACAGCCTGTTAATTACTATTGTTGATACAAGGGAAATGATCATGAATTCGCAAAGTGATAAATCCGTCCCAGTTGATTCATATTCGCGTACCGCATTAGTCCTTGCTGGGAGTTCAGAACTGGGTGCTAGTATTATCGATGATCTTGTTAATCAAAAGTATAAAGTTATTTTCACATGGTGGAAAAATGAGCCCAGAGCATTAAATCTGCTGCAGAAACATCGAGGTAGTATCGAAGCTATTCGCTTAGATTTAAGTTGTGAAGATAGCGTAACTGCTTTTTGTAAAGGATTATCAACCCGCTATATCAATACCACTATATATTGTGCTGGAATCAATCCAGCTGCACTGTGTGATGAAATCGAGCCAAGCATGCTGACCTCAATAAGCAGGGTAAACTTCATTTCAGCCACCCTTATTTTCAATGCAATCGTAAAAAAGATGAAGGCGCATAAGGATGCTGGTACATGCTTGGTTTATATCAGCTCGGTTGCGGCGCAGAAAGTGAGCATTGGTAACAGCCTTTATGGAGCTACCAAATTGGCTATGGAGCGCTATCTGTCTGGCGTTGCTTTTGAAATGGCGAGGTTTAATGTCAGGACTCTATCTGTAAGCCCCGGATATATCAAAACAAGAATGTTGGATGAGTATTGTGAAAAAAAGGGAATAACTTTAAGGGATATCGAGAAGAAAATTCCCATGAGAAAAATGCTCAGCCCCCAAGATGTGGTTAACACAATCCGTTGTTTTACTAACAATCAGATCGTCACTACTGGTGTGACTTTAACTTTAGGACATGGTGAGGGGTTTATATAACATGGCTATCTCTGAGGTAAAACAGTTATTTAAAGATATTATGTACTTCAATGACAGTGATGAACTAGACATCAATAAATCGCTTTTCCTGCATTATGATATGACGTCGATAGATTTCATTGACTTCGCCTTTGAACTGAAGAAAAAATTTAGTGTTGATATTGACCCGGATGAGCTATGGCCGGTAAATAAAATGGCTACAAGCGAAGAGTACTACTCCTTACAAGAAAAACAGTGGACATCCGTAGGTCTGGAAAAACTTAACCAAGTGCTAAGTTTTTCTGATAAACCAGCGGTGACCGACAGATCGGTAGAACTAAAAGAGTTATATGATTATTTCACGCTTACATATGTTAATTCCAGAATCGCTTCGCTTACCAGTGCGGATAATTAAACTATGGGCAGGACTTATATAAAAAATTTTGGAATATACAGCCAACATGCCAAAAGTACCTCTAATCTGCTGGAGGTAGTATGTTGCAGAAAACCAGCCTCAATAACTTCCGCTCAAAGGTATGTCAGTGCCGACATTGACGTGACGCGTCGGGATCTGATCAAACGGGAAGATAGGGCTGTAATGAATACCATCTCGAAAATGGCGGTCAGTGCTCTGGCTGATTTACTGGAGAAAATGGATCAAAATTCACTTTCGCAGGTAATGCTCTATTCCGCTTGTGATAGCGAGGAGCACAGTTTTGAAACTTTTAGAGAGGTCGTGCACAAGGACCCCGAAAACTTCTGGAGAAATGTTTCGGACTTTAATCAACTAAGCAATCCGCTCGATATGTTACGGCTGTTGCCAACCAATACACTCTATCACATATCGAAAATATTACAGAATCATCATGAGGGGGTACCGCTACGTACCGCCTCGCTTAGCGGCATGAGCGCCCTTAAAATGGCTCGCCGAGATGTGGCTTCTGGTCGCAACTCCGCAGGGGCCCTGATATTCAGCAGCGCAAATATGTTGAGCTTCGATAGCTTAACTGTATTTGGAAAGTTAAATGAAGTTCGATATGAAGGACATCAGCACTCCGGCATTTTGCCTGGGTGGGGCAGTGTGTTTTTACATCTTGATGATCGGCCAGAAAAGGCTCTTGCTGAACTTGTTGAGGTAAAGATTAAATACCGCCCGAAAGTACGCTTTGAAAAAGAAGATTGGCTTAGTTTGCTGATAGAACAAAAAAGCCAGCATGGCACGCCAGATGTTATTGTTAGGTATGACAATGGTATTGTTGAACAGGCGAAAGCTGAAAGTGATGCGCTGGATGAGGTATTTCCTGAAGTCAAAACGGTTAATTACAAGACATTAATCGGATACACCGGCAAGTCTAATAACCTGATAGATATTCTTTGCTGCCTAAATGATACAGAAATCAAACCGGGTAGTCGCGTACTGCTTAACGGCACTGGAATAAATTACGGGTTAGGTTGCATACTATTAATCAAGCGGGATGCCTAAGTATGAAAAATACCTGTGATTATGAGCCGCTTTGCATCAGTGCATACGGTGCCATTACACCATTAGGAAATACTCTGGAAGAGATCACTGCTAACCTTTTTAATGGAGTAAGTGGTATCACAGAGATAAAGAAATTCGATCACCATTCGCTGGGTTCATCATTTGCTGGAATACCGGCCGAAGGCAATGAGTATATTCGTTGGCCGAAGAAAAACCGTTTTCGAAACGGCGAAATTTTTTATGCTGAAAAAGCAGCCAAAGATTTAGCTCATCGCTTGAATATTAGCGCGCTTTATCCGGCCAATGAAATTGGTTGCATTATAGGTTCTGACGAACCGGCCATTGATGTTGAGCAGTGTATCGCGTTTACCCGCCAGCTCAGTGATCACCCTCATCGACAAGAGCTCATTGAAAAGGCCATTGATCATTTCAAAGTCAGCGACCTTCTCGATCTTGAAAGTGGTGCAGTACTTAAAGCGATTCATACCATTTTGCCCTATGCCGGTGTCAGCTTCGTGCACATGGGTCTTTGTTCTGCTTCCACACAAAGTATTGGCCTGGCGATGCGAGCCATACATAGCGGCGAAATCAGTGCTGCGATAGTTGGCGGCGTGTCAGCCAAAGTTACGCCAGTGAATTTGGCGCGTCTCGAGGGTATGGGGGTAGTGACCACTGACAACACTTATGAGGGCCATCAGCGTTCGCGGCCCTTTGATCGCCAACGAAGTGGTTTCATGCTGTCTGAAGGCGCAGTGTTATTTACCATTGAAAAGCAATCAACGGTTCTGTCGCGTGGAGATCAGCCTTTACTTACTCTCTTGGGCTATGGCAGCTCACTGTGTGCCGAAAATATCGTAGCGCCGCACCAAGATGACCTTGAAATGAAACTATCAATGGAGCGTGCGCTGCAAGACGCTGGCATTTCGCGGGACAGTATAGACTTTGTGAGCGCACACGGCACCTCAACACGTCAGAATGACTTTCATGAGTCACGCGCAATTGCCAGCGTGTTTGGTGCGCACAAACCTGCAGTTACAGCGACTAAAGGCCATCACGGGCACTTAATCGCAGCAGCAGGTGCGATGGAATTGCTAACAGTAATTACTTCTTTCCAGCACGATTTCCTGCCAGGAATTCTTAACCTTGAGCAACCAGATCCTGAACTGGTGGAGTATGTGACTTTGGTTCAGCACAACAGGCAGCAACCACTACGCTACGCTTTGAAAAACTCATTTGGAATGGGAGGCAGTGCGGCCAGTTTGGTTGTTGCTAAACCTCATAACCTGCAGGGAGTGTCGCTGTGATAAGAATAGCCTCTCTGCTTCACAATTTGTGGCGACTAAGCTGGAAAAATAGAAGCTGGAAGCCTGCTGAAGTTTCACTAATTGCTCACCATATTGCGGCACAGATTGTGCTGCACTGTGTTAATCAGCGTATTAATCCTGAAGGTTTGTTTATCTTTATAAGCAGAAATAATTTTGAGGGAATGCTCTGTTATTTTGTCGCGTCTCTTCTGAAGGTGAAGGCGGCAATCGTAAATGTCCGTGATGTGGAAACAATTAATTCACTGCTAAAAGAGGATATAGTTGCCGCCTATATTTGCAATCAGGAGGGAGGATTGCCGGTATTGAGCAGTAAAACTTTGTTGATTCATTTTGCTCAGAGTACAGCGTTTAAAGGTGTTTCTGTGGCAGCGTTTTCTCCGTTTTCAGGCGCCTATTTCTACTTTATGACCTCTGGCACAACAGGCAGGCCAAAGCTCGTTCAATACCAGGAGAAAATGCTCATTGGCAATGCGGTAGAAGTTAGCCGATATCTGTCACTGGCTCCAGACGATAATATTCTTTGCTTCTTTCCTGTACAGTATATGTATGGTCTGTCGACGATGTTGACCACTTTAATCTGCCAAGGGAATCTGGTATTCGAGCAGTTTTCGCTTAGTAGAGTCAGTGAAATGCTACGTTATCACCATATTACTACACTACCGGTAATCGGTGACTGGATGCTCCCATTGAGCAAGATATTAGCGCTTAGTAGCATACGACTGAAACGAGTGCTGAATGCTTCTGATCGCCTTTTGAGCGTACAGGCAGAAAATATCATGCCGAGCTGTGATGTTCTCTGGAATAATTTTGGCCAGACAGAATCCGGTCCACGTTTGTTTTGTCTTAAACTGGAGACACTTAGCGAGATTGCAAAATATAGCCTCAACAATGTTGTTGCACCGGGCTTTGTGATGAACGATAGCATTAGTATTCAACTACACACACGCGACGAATCGCCAGATGGTGCCTGCCGGATGTTATACCGCAGCCCCTATGCTGCAGATGGTTATGTCGATGAGCATCTTGCCCTAATCCCGCGAGGAGAGTGGATGTACTCTGGCGACCTTTTCGAAAAAGGCCTGCACGACGTATATTTCTGGATAGCACGTGAAAAAAACGAAATAAAAATAAACGGTAAGTTTGTCCCAGTGCAAGCAATTTCTGACCATCTTATGCGTGAGTTTGGTGCTCTTCGACACGCATTTAGTAAAGGTTCGGAAGGCATTATCAATCTTCATATTGAATCTGAGCACGGTCACGAGATAACAGGGAGGATTTCACAATTACTTTCAGACTCGTGGCATCGTTACACTTTTGCCATCAGAACGGTTGTTACGATACCTACAACCCACACCGGTAAAATTAAAGTAGAGCAGAACTGAAGGATGGAAACGATATATAGCAATCTTGATAAAACGATTTTCCTTTGTATGTTCAGCCACAAGCAGACCGCCGCTCAACTGCGGCCGAATGATCCGATTATTGAGATTTTACCTAAAGGCGCCAGCGAGAAACAAATACTGCGGACGGCGGCAAAACAGCGAGCTATTAAGCATATGGCACGGCTGGCAGAATGTAGGGGTTTTGTTGAAAGCCGGGGAGTATTCAGTGTCAGCCACTCTAGGGATGATACAGTGTTGCTGGCAAGCTACTGCCCAAAAGTTTTCAGCTGCGGCGTAGATACAGAAAAAGTAGACGTATCACGTCGCATACGTCCTTTTATGATTAATTATCTAGAGCACAGTAGTTGTGCGCGGGACTGGGCGGCTTCTCCATTGTTACTGTCCACCATTGTGTTTTGCTGTATGGAAAGTATTTATAAAACACTGTCTGCATGGTGGCCAATGACATTCTCTGTCAATGATTATCATCTTGAGCAAATTTCTGGTAACTCTTGCGTATTTAATTACGTTGGGATACAGGAGGAAATAGTCGGTAGACTTATCAATTGTCGATATTATCTACACGAAGACACTGTCGTTGCGACAACGTTTATGAACTTTCAGGTTGTTTCACTTTGACTTTTAAATCACTCAGATAAATTATGATGAAAGCACTACTGGCCAGACCTGTACTGGTTGTTGTTTCATGTTTTGCAATTATATTATTTTCGCTTATTGCAATTAAAAAGATGCCGGTAGCGCTCTTTCCGCTTATTACTCCGCCAACCATTGAGGTAACGGCGGTCAGCGTCGGAGCAGATGCTCGGATGGCTGAAGATACGGTAACCCAGGTGCTAGAAGAGAATATGACAAACCTCGACAATATGATGTTTATTAATTCTGCTACCGACAACAGTGGGCATATTACCATTACATTGACCTTTGCACCGCAGACGAATATGGATATTGCTCAGGTTCAGGTGCAGAAATCGGTACAGCAGGCAACACCTCGGTTACCCACTGATACGGTAAAGCAGGGAATAAAAATCACGAACTCTAGCGGTAGCTGGATGATGATTGTCGGCTTTGCTGCAGAGGACCCTGCAATCAGTCAGGTTGATATCTCCGATTATATTAATAATAATGTTATCGACCGAATCAGGATGATCGACGGCGTGGGCTCTGTGGCGCTGTTTGGAACTGAACACGCTTGGCGCATCTGGCTCGATCCCTTCAAATTGCAGTCTTACAAATTAACAGTTAACGATGTCAAACGGGCGATTGCTAATAAGACGGCAATGATTGCGACAGGTCAATTGGGCGGCCTGCCATCGACGACATGGGCGGTGATGAGTTATCCACTGGTCTATAGCGATCATTCAACTAACAGACACGACCTCGGTAATATCGTGTTATCAGGAAATCAGCAGGGAGCAATGGTCCATTTGCGCGATGTCGCGCGCGTTGAATATGGAAGTGAAAGCTACAATGTGGGTGTACATCTTAACGGCCAGCCTGCTACGGGCATCGGTATAAAGTTGAAGCCAGGAGCGAATGCACTTAAGACAGGCCAGCTTATCTTTTCCTTTATCAGCAGTTTAAAACGTTCTATACCTGCAGGCGTTGTAATTTCTTATCCATGGAATAGCGTGCCTTACGTGAAAACGTCGCTAAATGCACTCGGCGTGACAATGTGTGAGGCCGTAGCAATTACTGTTATCATCCTGTTTATATTTTTTCGCACCAATCCGTTAATCTTTATTCCAGCATTAGTGATCCCGCTTGTATTACTGGCGACCGTATCTATTCTGTTTGTGCTGGGTTTCAGTTTGAATCTGCTGACCCTTTTTGGGCTGATACTGGCAATCGGTATAATTGTTGATGATAGTATAGTTATTATTGATAAAGTTGATGCACTGGCCGTCCGAGAGCGCTTGCCTCTGGACTTAGCCATTGTACGCGCCACAAGAGAAATTGCTCCATTGCTGTTGGCTATAACGCTTGTGCTGACAACGATTTTTTTGCCTATGCTATTTACGCATAATTCGGCGGGCGTGATTTATCAACAGTTTGCTGCGAGCATGATTATCGCCATAGTTCTCTCGCTGCTGGTATCACTGCTTCTCGTCCCTGTTCTGCTGAATATCTTACCCTGGCATCAGACTCATGCACCGCGCCAGCAGCATCTACTTGCGTGGCTCAGCCTGAGAATTTCCGCTATTGTGGCGCGAATGCTGCAGCAACGGTTTTTGTATGGCGCACTTCTCTTGGTGCTGTTTATGCTGGTCGTGCTGGGCTGGTTTTATCTTCCCGCCTCTTTTGTACCCGATGAAGATCAGGGATCAATGATGGTAATGGTGAAGCTGCCGCCAGGTTCATCAGAAGAAAATACAGCAAGAGTGATGCGACGCGTCAGCAATTACTATCTGACACAGGAGCGTTCACGGGTTAAAGATGTCTTCACCGTAAGCGGGATGGGATTTAATAGTCTCGGGCAAAATATGGGATTCGTCTTTGTAAGCTTAAAAGCTTGGGAAAAACGCTCAGGTGAGCAGGATTCAGTACAGGCGGTTATACAGCGCAGCCGCCGTTACTTTTCCACCATTCCTGACGCCTTCATCCTCGCATTTAATAATCCTCCTATCCCAGGCCTTGGCAGCGCCTCCGGATTCGCTTTTGAGTTGGTGGATGAGGAAAATCTTGGACATGAGGCGCTATTAAAAGCTCGCAATCAGCTTTTGTGGATGATGTATCGAGAGCCTGAATTGTTCAGCGCCGTGCGTCCAGCGGGTGAGGAGGATGAGCCGGTCGAAAAACTTTCCATCAAAAATCTTATCGCACTGAGCAGTGGCGTGAAAATAGAGGACATCACGTCAACCATACAGACAGCAATGAGCGGCAGTTGGATTGCCCAGACATCACAACAAGGACACAATAAAAAAATCATTGTGATGGGGGACGCCCGCTGGCGGATGCTGCCTCAGAATATCGGTCAGTGGTATGTACGTAACAGTAACAATCAGATGGTGCCGGTTTCTACTCTGACTGATCTGCATTGGGGGAAAGCTGCCAAGTTGCTGGAGCGCTATAATGGCTTTCCAGCAATAGAGTTACTGGGTGAGGCTACCGAAGGGCATACCACAGGTGAAGCGATGCAGCGGATTAACCAACTGGCACATACGTTGCCAGCTGGTATTGTTTTACAATGGACCAGTCAGTCATTGCAGGAGCAGCAGGCCGGCCAGCATATTCTTGAACTGATACTACTCTCTCTACTGGTTATCTGGCTGGCACTCGCAGCCCTTTATGAAAGCTGGAAAACACCATTGATTGTTCTTCTCTGTGCGCCATTAGGAGTTTCCGGCGTGCTGCTGACAGCGTGGATAAGCCGCGCGGAGAATGATATCTACCTTCATCTGTCCGTGCTGGTCACCATGGGCTTAACTATCCGTAACGCTGTGATGCTGGTTGATGAGATGAACCGGCTGACTGCTCGTAAAGGCTATAACATCTGCGATGTGATCCAATTGGCACTCGATAATAGAGTCAGACCGGTATTAATGACCTCTATCGCCTTTATTTCTGGCGTGATTCCGTTAGCTATCAGTAATAATGTTGGCAAACACGCTCAAAATAATTTAGGTATTCTACTCATTGGCGGGTTATTTTCCTCTTCAAGCTTCATCTTTTATTATGCACCATTTTTATACTTTTTCGTCGTTGGGAAGAAAAAACGTTCTATTTAAATTAATTGATTTTTCTCACTTTGTTAAGGAAAAAAATGAAAGACTTACTCGTTGATATTGAACCCGAACGTTATGAAACATTTGCAGTAGAAGCGACATCACCGTGGAACATCTATCTTAAACAAAGAATTCTTGAGGAAGTCCCTGGCATTACATCAGATAAAAAAACATTGTTGGATGTGGGTATGGGAACTGGCCATATGCTTTTTGATCTTCTTAACAACGAAGAGCTTAGAAAATTCCATTTTCACGGTGTCGACGTGGACCCGCGCATGGTTGAATTTTGTCAGAAAAAAATATCTGCCTGGAAGAATGATACGAAAATTACTGTACTGGAAGGGAATGTCAGCGCTCTGCCTTATGGGAACCGTAGCTTTTCGCTTATTTATGCTCGTTCAGTTATTCATCACTGGGCTGAGCCGGAAAAAGGATTACAGGAATTATGCCGGGTATTAGACAAAGGCGGTATCGTTATTATCCATGAACCATTGGCCGATGCAGAGAAAGCTGCACTGCAGACATTTAATAGTGCGCGCCTCAAATATGGTATAGGTGAAATGACCACGGATGAAAAATATACCTTGTCGCAGATTAATCAACTGATGAAGGCTTGTGAGTCGGAAGAGATCGATTATCTTGTTCTGCCGGGCAGCGGGATAGCAGCTCTTGGATGCGAAATTCTGATACGCAGGAGAAACTGATGAGAAGTTACGACCATCAGCCGACATTCGTCGAACAACACAATAGAATTTCCATCATCAGCGGTAGTACATTCCGTGACTATGAACATTTTGCCCGTTCAGTGCCCATTAGCAAGCTAGTGAGAATGCATGAAGTAGAAGGAAAACAGGGTGACGACAGTAGCGCAAACCTGCCCTCGCTTATTGGTGCCACCAGTGGCACCAGCGGAAAAATGAAGCCTGTACGCATCCAGTTAAAAAATGGCGGTTGCTCGGTTTCTGCAAGCGAGCGCAACTTTATTTATCATTTGCGCGAGCGTCGGGTGTTCTTCCCGCAAGACGTGGTAGGTAACTTGTTTACCATTAATTTATTCTCCACTCTGCACCAGTCAGCCTGTGATATCGTCAAATACTGCCAAGGCAGCATCGTGCCGGTGGGCGATATTGCGATGCTGACCCGAGATCATTTTCTGTTCCTGCAGGAAGTGGAGCTCAGCGTGCTGTTCGGTGTTCCCGCTACCATCATCCAGTTTGTCGAAGCTATGCTCAGCAATAAGGTGCCGATTGGTATTAAGAAAATAGTGTTTACCGGAGAAACTTTGCGGCCAAGCCAGGCTGAGTGGCTGCGCAGCAGACTTGGGAGAACATTATCGATTGTGGGTCTGTATGGCTTATCCGAGTGCGGATTTCTTGGCCTGACGGATGCGCAAGACTGCGATGAGTATACACTATTCAATGATGACTTCTTTTTTGAGCAGGACCCTGTACACGGGCTTCTGGTGACCTCCTTAGATCCCTCTGCAAAAAACCGACTGATACGCTATCCAACCGGTGATGGTGTTGAACTGACATTCCATAACAAACAACTGAAAATGCGAATCATGGCTCGCAAAGACCTGTTGTTTAATTTTGTCGGCAATCTGATAAGCGTTGAGAGTATTGCCGCAACTGTGGCGGAAAGTATACCTGAGAGCTTCATCCAACTCGTTATTCGTTCGGAAAAGGGGCAGCAGGAATTACTGCTGGTTAATGTAGCCGGGAAGAATCTTCAAACGCAGCAATTAGAGCTTATAGCGCAGAAGCTTCGCGCTCGTCCGGAACTGGCCGAGGTCTATCAAAAGCAGCGAGGCAGGCTGGAAGTGCATTCGGTTGCTGAAAATGCGTTCGTTCTGTCAGCCAGAGGAAAGCATCAGTTTGTTGTTGATGAGAGAGAATAAACCAATGTTCGATACAATTTTGTCCCGCATTTATGAAGCTATTCACTGGTCGATGAGCGACAGTAATGGATTGTCCACGGATTTCTACTACCGAGTGAAAGCGATACGCCAAGACCTTTTGGTAATGTATAAAACTAATGTCACCGAATGCCAGGATTTCTTACGTCAGAACGAGGAAGCTTTTCGCCAGTTAGATGAAAAGATCATTACTTATGAAAAGCAGCATGAAACCACTATATCTCAACTGATGAGCGGTCAGTCCCAGTTGAGCGATGAGGCTTTAGAGGAAGCACTGCAGAGTAAAGAAACCTTTATTGAGCTTTATCGCTCGCTCTATTTTGCTGAACGCAGGCTGCTGACGAAAGATCCGCAGCACCTTTGCCATGTTGGCTGTGGGCCAATGCCAGCGTCTATCCTGATGTGGATGAAATACACCGCGGCTAATATAACGGCGATAGATTTTGACGGGCAAGCAATTGCCTGCGCAAAGGTAGTATTTGAACAGTGGCGTCATACCAAAAATATTCCGGCTGATCGTGCGAATTTTCTTACCCTGCCTGGGGAAGAGGTGGACTACCGTAATATGGATGTGATTGTGATTTCTGCTTCCATCCTTAATAAGGAAAACGTTTATGCCGCGATTCTGGCCACTGCTAACCGCGAGGTTACGGTCATTGAACGCACCCCTAATTTCCTTTATAACCAGGCTTTCACAACACCTGCAGGGTTCGAAGCATTTCGTCTCGGAGGGGAGGCGCGCGATAACGTTAATCTCCAATCCTATCAATTCACACCACTTTCGGGAGTTACCCATGGAAAATGATGTGCTTGACCGCTACGACCTTGACAATAATACACTGTTCATTCGCGAGGAAAACATATTGCAGTTGGCGCACAGCCTTCACTATTTGCAAAATGTATGGTTTACACTTAGCGGCGAGGTACTGTCTCTGACAGAGATGGACAGTCGCGTTGCGATCGCCAGCGAAGCGCTGCGTCAACAGGAGCGTGTGGCGCGAATTGCGTCAACGTGGAAGTCACTTCAGAACGTGATCCAGCTGGACGTCATTCAGCGCTTTATGCTGCTAATAATGCAAAGCGAGCCACATGTTGCCGACATATCATATAGCTGTGAAGCGGATAGGCTGCAGCATGAATTGACCACCGTACTTTTGCTTCCCTGGCTTATAGAACTGGCCCGCAACCCGCAGAAAGTATGTTTGCTGCCCACGCTTAGTAGCTGTCAGGCTTACAGTCGCTGGTTCAGCAGTACACTCAGCGAATGCCAGCCACAGGAGAACGATATCAGCTATATGATGTCACTGCTGCTGGGGGGGTTTGGCATCGTTGCACCAACAACAGCAACGGTACGATTTATTGCAAGCACAAAAAATAGCCTGAATTATGCGTTGGTTGGCGCACTTTGCGCCGCTGGTCCTGCTCATCTGGGCGCCTGCCAGCGTGTGACGACGTTGCTAAGCTCTCTAGGCGATACACTGGAGCAAAGTGTGAGTGCAGCCGCTGAGGTTTACTGTGCCAACCGTCCTTGGCCGGGATTTGGGCATCCGGTGATGCCGCGCGATACTCGCGTCGATGCGTTCTTCGAGCACTACACGCATGGATTTGGCAAGTATCAGGCCTTGTCAGAGCATATCAGTGCACAGAGCGGCGTTAACCCAAATGTAGATTACCTGATAGGTAGTGCCTGCAGTCGGTGGCACGTAGCCCCTGAGGTTGCAGTGCTGGTCTTCTTCGTTTGTCGAGTACCGATATTGCTGGGGCACTACCGTTTGCGTTATCACACGCACTCGTTTGGTATGAGTTCCAGTGAATTACGCGACAAGTACAAAGCGCTGCCAAAACACTGGCTATAAGGGACGATATGGATAACAAGTTCCTAACAATATGTTCACCGCTTGATTCAGCAGCTACCGCGAGCGCAAAGCTAACGCACTGGAAAGGCTATAAAAACCATCAGAGCGTTAGCCTATTGCTGGAAGCAATACATCAGTTCGCTGTACGTTACGCAACCTCACAATACCCATGCACGCCTGCGCAGCGATATTTGCCAGCAATGATAGAATATTTTGAGAGTGAAACGGAATTGACTGAAGAGCAGTTAGTGCTGGAAGGCGATATTGAGATTCAGCACGTTAGCGTGCGTGTTATTTGCCGTGCCTGGTCGGATAACAGCCGCGATCGGATGGTGGCTGAGGCTGCAATCATTGTTCATCCTGTATCACTGCCAATAAAGTTCACCTCGCCTGCTGCAGAAGATTCGGCGATTCCGTTATGGGAGATCCTTAGTCAAAATACGAAGTACTGCGAATTCCGACTCAATGGTAGCAACCCTTTATTTAGCGAGCACTTCACAGGCAACCCGGTGTGCCCAGGCTCACTTCTGATAGACTTACTGCTCTCAACACTGCTACACCCTACTGAGCGACAGACCTTAAAACTGAAAAAGGTAAAATTCCTCAGAGCAGTTCTTCCTGAAACAATATATCGCCTGACGCTCGGCTCGGCTGAGGGCTCTCAGACGAACACCTTTATCATTACCGCTGAGAAAGGTGAACGTCATGTCAGTGGCAGTTATTTGTTATAAAAAGGTGCCGTTATGAATCGTCTGTTTAAAGTCGTCCTGTCTTTTGTTCCGTGGAGCGTTTACTCATGGGTGATGAATACATCATTATCCTTTCGCGATAAGTTTACACTGTGGTGCTTGCTATTTATCTTTATTGTCACAATTAACCGCCATCTATTGCTGCAAGGAGAGGCAATTACACTCGCGAACCTATTCAGCTTTGTTTTTATTTTCGTGAACTATCAGTTTAATCTGATACCGCTGCTACTGCGCTATCCGGCCAGCCTATGTTATCTATTACTGGCGCTAGTTGCTGGGGGTAGTCTAATTCTAAAACAACCCTTTACTATAAAGTTTGCAGGGGATTCTTTGCCGGAAGACAAGAAGCGCCATATAATATTTTACCTAATTAATCGAAATATCACGATGGTCTGGCTGGGAGTTTTCATTATCAACTGCGCGCTGAATTTTCACTATAGCTGGTCACTAAATCTTAGGCTTGTATCTTTATCTCTAGTTATACTGGCACTTCTGGCTTCACATTATTTCCCAAAGATAATGCGTGATCACTACAGAAAACGTTTTCAATCTTCCGCCACCTCTTTTCCATACCAAGATAACCGAGGAAAATAATATGACTGTTGCTCAGATTATTAAAGATACGCCCATCTGGGTCTGGATCTTACTTATTTTTCTGATTAAACGTGGAATAACCGCGCTCTCCGAGCGCGAAATGCGCATAGAACGGCTATTTATATTGCCACTAGTATTTCTTGTCTGGGGCATCTATAGCGTGATCCATGAAACGGCGGCATCAGATGCATCCCTAATGTTTATGCTGGTCGGGCTGATTGTAGGCATTGGCATAGGATGGCTTCTGTGGAATTCGCAGCCCAGACTGCGAAATGGGGCAGAGGAAAACACGATAATACGAGCAGGTACACCACTGACGTTAATTTTTATTGTACTGCTGTTTATTGTAAAATTTGCTCTTACGGCTTCTCTGGCCATATGGCCAGTGCTCTTTAATTCGTTACATTACAATTTACTTTTCGGTCTGTTAAGCGGGTTGTTGGATGGTATATTCTGGGGGGGTACGTTGAATTTGTATATCTCATGGTATCGCGCCAAAAAGAAAGTGGCGTACTGAACTCCACATGACAGGATGCCATTTAGGTTCGAACTTGATCCAACCGAAAAAGGCGCATAAGCCATTTTCTACGGGCTAATTGAATACATATGCGCCTAAAGTATGTTGCGGAGTTTATATTTTCTTAAAATATAAACTCCCGTATTATTTGGCTAAGACGAGCGGCTCAATTAAGTTCCAAAAGGAAAACAACATACACGGTTACGCATTCAATCAATCCCTTTAGCTGGCGCAGACGCGAAACAGCGCCTTATGCCCGACGTAGCCGATTACAGACATATAAATTGCTCTATATCATGCCTTTACCTGAACAGCCAGCATGGTCACAGCAATGATAACAGCTCACGACACCCCTTTTAACCCCGGTGAGCGGGTTTTACGGCGCTTGCGACGCAAGGGGCGTGATTTCCGGAGCCATAGCGGCGGCAGCTTGCCTCTGGCGGGTTTTTTGCTTTTGTGGAGCGAACCCGTTATCGAAGGTTCGATACACTCGCCACATCCTGTGGCTCACCCTCCGGGTCGCGCGAAGCCGCGCGATGCAAAAATGCTCCCGGCATTTTTGTCCGGGTTCGGGCACCATATTTAAAGAACCCGCCTCTGGCGGGTTTTTGCTTTTGTGGAGCGAACCCGTTATCGAAGGTTCGATACACTCGCCACATCCTGTGGCTCGCCCTCTGCTTCAGCACGCCACCCACACTGCACCGGCATCCGCCGATTTCACGCACTGCGCGA
>Ga0308168_1000613_pt1 | contig 41449 bp, 36 predicted proteins | sample PhyCR2_FD_202133 | JGI IMG/M metagenome (GOLD analysis project Ga0308168, IMG submission 202133) | Phyllosphere microbial communities from UC Gill Tract Community Farm, Albany, California, United States - DLSLRC.R2 | ecosystem: Host-associated > Plants > Phyllosphere > Unclassified | place: USA...
ACGGCGCCCAGCCGCCAGCGCACGGTCGGCATGTGGCCGTACTGGTGAAGAGCCGGCGGCCGGCCCGACTTCCTGCGCTGCTGCCTGTGCCCCAGCCTGCACTACTGCCTGTGCCCTGCCTGTGCCCCGCCTGCGCTACTGCCTGCGGCGCGGTTCATGCTGCCGACGCCGCCAGCGCCGCACGTGCCAGGCCGGCCACTTCGTCCACGCTCACTTCGTCCACGAAACTCACGTCGTGCGCACAGCGCTGCGCCAGATTGTCCTGCCCGCACACTGGACAGCGCGTGCGCACCGACAGGGCCGCCCACAAACCGGATGGCCGCAGCGGCATGCCTTCTAATAAATTGGTCAACCAGAAGATGCCGACGCTGGGCACGCCCAGCGCCAGCGCCAAGTGCAGCGGGCCGGTATCGTTCGACACCACCAGCGCCGCGCGCTCCAGCAAGCCGCACAGCCCACCCAGGTCGAGGCCGCCACTTCCAGGCGTGCCGGTCAGCACCACGGCGCGATGACGCATGCCGCCGGCTACGGCCTGGACCAGCGCCGCCTCGACCGGCGAACCGTTGATGGCGATCTGGGCGCCTTCGGCAGCCAGGATGTCGCCGAGGGCCGCGAAGCGCTCGGGCGGCCAGCAGCGGCGCGGGTCGGTGGCGCCGGGCTGCAGGATCACCAGACGCTCTCCCGCGCCGGGCGGCAAGGCCTGCGCTGCCCGAGCGCGGTCGATGGCGGTGACGGCCAGTTCCGGCATCGGCAGCGGGCCGGGCCAGGCGCCGGCCAGCCCGGCGATTTCCAGCAGCGCCAGCCTGCGGTTGACCGGTTCGCGGTACGGCAGCCAGCGGTCCGGAGCAGGTGCGTCGGGCGCGCGCATGCCGACCGTGAGCCGGGCCTGCAATTGCATCAGGAATGGATTCGAATACAGGCCGCCGCCGAACATCTGCAGCGCCAGGTCGAACCGTTCGCCACGCATGCGCTCGATGAACAGCGCGATGGCGTGCGTATCGGCAGGTGCGTCGGCAAATGCGTCGGGCGGTATCCCCACGCCCGGCACCGCCGGCATCTCGGCCACGCGGTCCACCGGCCCCGGGCGCCCGGCCAGGAACGCGCGGTGCCATGCCTTGCCGATGAAGACCAATTCGGCGTCGGGATAGGTGTGCTTCAGCGCGTGCAGCGCCGGCAGCGCGAACACGAAATCGCCGACCGCATTCGGCCGCAGCACGGCGATCCTGCGCACGCCGTCGAGCGGAGGCCAGCTGCGTTCCATCGCTTACTCGAGCCTGCCGGGGCGCCGGGCCTGCGGCAGGCGGCCCTGCGGCAGGCGATCCTGGGGCCGGGCATCCGGCGGCAGCCCATCCTGCTGCATCGGATCAGGCCCGTCTGGCTCCAGTGGCAACACATACGGCGCATCCACCGCGCGCACCGTGACCGTGGTCGGCAATTCCATGTGATAGGCGCCGGAAGGCAGGATCGCGCAGCCGCCGTAGCGCGCCATCACGCGCTGCTGGGCCAGCACGTCTTCGCCGCAGTGCTGCGACGGCAGCGCGCGCCAGAAGTCGAAGCCGCCGGCGGCGCGCAGCATGCCGGTGTCGAACATCACGCAGCCGCCGACCCAGGCCACCTTGTAGCGCCGGTTGACGACGTCGCCAGTGGCGAGACGGGTCTGCACGTGGAACAGGTTGGCGGCGTTGTGCAGGTGATGGCGCGCCCAGGCTTCGCTGCCCGGACGCACGGTTTCCGGACGCACCGGCCCGTTCCAGAATTCGACGGCTTCCTGTGCCGGGCGCAGCTGGCCGAGGTGGCTCAGGCCGTGCAGCGCGCTGCCGACGAAGCCGCAGCCTTCCGCGCGCAGTACGCCGTGCAGGCGCGCCACCAGGTCCGGTTCGAGGATGACGTCGTCGTCGACGAACAGGCACACCGCGGCGCGGACCTGGGCCAGCAGGAAGGCGCGCTGCTCGGCCATGCCGCGGCGCGGCAGACGGCGGAAGGTGTCGACGCTGCGGCCGGTGGCGCGCAGGTAGCGCAGCACGGCGGCCACCTCGGGCTGCTCGCAGGCGCCGGCGCGTTCGGACTGGTCGGAAACGACGATGCGCAGCCGCGGCCAGCTCTGGCTGCCGAGCGTGGCCAGCGTGACAGCCAGCGCCGCCGGACGGTTGCAGGTCGGGACCAGCACGTCGATGGTGTCGTGGCCGCCGCTCATGGCACGCCTCTGCCGAGACCCCGCGCCTGCCCGTTCAGGTAGGGATTGAGCGCGGGATCGTTGTACATCTTGAACTGGCGGTACAGCTTGAAATAGGCGCGCCCGTCCTGGGCTTCCTGGAGCAGCGTGTCGAAGCAGGATTGCAGGTCGTCGCGCTGCACCACCAGGCGCTCGAGCTTGGCGGTGCAGGCCTGCACGTGGGCATCGGTGGCATCGCGGCGCCGCGCCTGGGCGCGCATGTGGTGGATCTTGAGGGACAGGATCGACAGGCGGTCGATCATCGCGCCCGCGGTCTCGCTCGACAGGCGGGCGCCGGGCAGGCTTGCCACGCCGGCCAGTTCGGCCAGCAGGGCTTCGTCGATGGCTTCGACGGCGTCGTTGCGGCGCTGGTTGTAGCGGTCGATCAGGCGCTTGCTTGCGGCGATCTCGTCCGGCGGCACATCGACCCGGCGCGCGCGGTCTTCCTCGCGCCAGAGCAGGCCGTTGTAGCGGTGGTTGGCGTCGATCGCCTGCCACAGGCTGGCGGACGCCTGGGCATGGGACAGCATCGGCCAGTCGCGTTCCTGCAACTGACGGTCGTGGAACGCGGCGACGGATGCGGCGTCGATTTCTGACTGCATGACAACTCCGTTCTGGCAAACTGGCGACTCAGCTTGGAGTCGACAGGCGGTCTGGAGTTCTTGTCAGTCATGCGGCGCTTGGCCCAGCGCAAACGCGGGCCCGCGCCGGGCGTGGATCAGGCGGCCCTCAGGCTGGACAGGCGCGCCGCGACAGGACGTGCCGGCGCATGCGCCGTTTCCACACGCCGGGCAGCGGCGCCATGGCCGTGCCCGGCAAGGCGGAACACGCTCACCAACTGCGCCAGGCCGGCGGCCTGCTCCTGCAGCGAACTCGAGGCGCCGGCGGCTTCCTCGACCATGGCGGCGTTCTGCTGGGTCACCTGGTCCATCTGGCTGACGGCCTGGTGGATCTGCTCGATGCCGGTGCTCTGCTCCTGGCTAGCCACGGTGATCTCGTTCATGATGTCGGCCACGCGGCGGATGCTGTCGACGACTTCCTGCATCGTCGCGCCGGCCTGGTCGACCATGCGGCTGCCGCTGTCGACCTTCTCGACCGAGTCGTTGATCAGTTCCTTGATTTCCCTGGCGGCGGTGGCCGAGCGCTGTGCCAGATTGCGCACCTCGGACGCCACCACGGCGAAGCCGCGGCCCTGCTCGCCGGCGCGCGCCGCTTCCACCGCCGCATTCAGGGCCAGGATATTGGTCTGGAAGGCGATGCCGTCGATCACGCCGATGATGTCGGCGATCTTGCGCGCCGACGCCTGGATCCCGCCCATGGTGTCGACCACGGCGCCGACCGTGGCGCCACCCTTCACGGCAATAGCCGAGGCCGAGGCCGCCAGCGCATTGGCCTGGCGGGCGTTGTCGGCGTTCTGCTTCACGGTCGCGCTCAGTTCCTCGACCGAGGCCGAGGTTTCTTCCAGCGTGCTGGCCTGCTGTTCTGTGCGTCCCGACAGGTCCAGGGTGGCGGCGCCGATCTGGGACGAAGCCGAGGCGATGGTGTCGGCCTCGGCACGCACTTCGCCGACGATGGTGGCCAGGCTGCCGTTCATCTCGCCCAGCGCCTGCAGCAGCTGGCCGAATTCGTTGCGCGCATCGGTATGGATGTTGGCACTCAGGTCACCCTTGGCCACGTTGCGCGCGATCGTGACCGCTTCGCCCAGCGGCTTGACGATGCTGCGCACCAGGAACATGGCGGCGGCGATGCCGGCCAGGCAGCCGGCCAGGATGGCTGCGCCCATGAGCCATTCATTGGTACGGATGACGTCATGCGCCTGTTCGACGGTGGCCTTGCTGCGCGTGTCGAGCAGGGCCTGCAACTCGTCGTAGGCCGGCTGCCCTTTACGGTATGCCGGGTTGACCCGGGTGATCAGGATGCGTTCGGCCTCGTCCCATTGGCCGGCTTCCAGCGCCCGGGTCGCATTGCGGATGTCTTCGATGCCCAGGTCGTTGCTCTGCGCGTACCACTTGTGCACGAGTGCCTTGGCGGCCGGCGTACGCAGCGAGGCGTCGAATTGGTCGCGCGCCTTTTCCAGCGCCAGGGTGTTGTCGGCGATCTGCTTGAAATGCATCGTCAGCGGGTGGTCGTGCATCTTCGCGTAATCGGTCGCCGGGTTGTGCTGCAGGGCTTGCAGCAGCTGGCTGCGGTTGGTTTCCAGGCGCAGCATGATGCCGGTGATCATGCTTTGCTGGCGGGTATCGCGCAGTGCCGCGGTCTCGAGCAGCGAGACCGCGCTCTGCGTGTTGTAGTAACCCAGTGCACCCACTGCAAGGATGATGCCGATGAGCAAAGCAACAACGGACATGACGATAGTTTTGATACTGATGTGTCGCATTGGTGAATACTTTCTTGGAACGATATCGGCGCAAACGGAGAGGGGAAATCGCATCGGGCGGCGCCGTCGCCAGACCTGTGGCTGGATGAAATTAAAAATATCCACCAAGCAATAATTGGTGATTATCATTGAATCCGTCAATTTTTCCAAGAGGAAACACGTATTGTCTCTCTAAAAATACATATTTTCGTCAAATCAGGTTACCTGATATTCTCTTCGACAAGCCATGGACGAAAAAAAGGGACGGTGCCATGTGGCGACCGCCCCGAACAAAGGAGGAGAACTACAAAGAAAACGCTTGCTGCTACTGCACACTGCCACTGCAGGATGAAACGCCTGCGCAAGCAGGCAGACGTGCCACCCGAATCACTTCACCACATCACTTCAGCATGCGCGAACGGCTTGCCACGAAAGCGATCAGCGCTGCTAGGCCGCCGACATAGGCGATGGCCACCTGCATGCCCATGCCCTGGGCGATGGCGCCGATCACCGGCGGACCCATCAGGCTGCCGCTGTAGGCCATGCTGGCGACGCCGGCCAGTGCCGCCGGGCCCTGGGCGCCGGCGGCACTGAACACGAACGGGAACACCAGCGCCAGGCCCAGGCCGGCCACCGCGAAACCGGCCAGCGCCAGGTAGGCGTTCGGCGACAGTACGGCGAAGAACAGGCCGGCCGCACCCAGCATCGAGCCGCTGCTGACCAGGGGACGCGCGCCGTAGCGGGTCTTCAGCTTGTCGCCGACCAAGCGCGCCATCAGCATCATCACCGAGAAGGCCGACAGGGCCAGCGGGGCGAGGCCGTCCGATGCGCCGAAGTGCTCTTTCAGGAACACGCCGCTCCAGTCGGCGATGCTGCCTTCGGCCATCGAGCCCAGGAAACCGATTGCGCCCAGGAACAGCAGCGGGCCGCGCGGCAGCGAGAACGACTTCTTCTCGACTTTCTGGCCGACGTCGTCGGCATCCAGCAGCGAATACGCAAAGTACAGGGCCACGGCCAGCGGCGCCGCCAGCATCATGAAGTGGGTGCCCGGGGCGATGTGCAGGCTGGCCATCAGGCTGCCCAGGGTCGCGCCGGCCAGGCCGCCGGCACAGCCGAGACCATGCAGCTTCGACAGTTCCGATTTGCCGGTGCGCTTTTCGCGCTCGGTGGCCGACGAGTTGATGGCGACGTCGAAGGTGCTGGCGGTGACGCCCAGGCTCAGCACGGCCAGCATCAGCAGCGGCACGGTCGGGGCGACGCCGATCGCGATCAGCACGCACAGCAGGGCCAGGCCGGCGAACAGCATGGTCTTGCGCGCACCGAGCGAAGCCATCATGCGCGACGAAACCGGGTAGGACAGGACGGCGCCGAGGCCGCCGCAAAGCAGCACCATCGACAGCGCGGAGTGCGACACGTGAACGCGTTCGGCCATCGACGGGATACGGCCGGCCCAGGAACCCATGATCACGCCGAACAGGCTGAACAGGACCGGCAGGGCATATTGTTGCGCCTGCGCCATCGGCTGGCTACGTGATGCGATGGCGTTGGGGCGACGAGGAGTTTGCATTTGAAAGATTTCTTTTATTGGGTGACTGTTGAATAACAGGCGCTGAAAGCACAACGCCAACCATAAGTAGTTGGCGTCGAGAAACTGATGAAGCTGAATTCTACGCACTTTCATGGAAGTTTGCTTTGCCTGCGGGAAAAAAAATTCTTTCAGTTTGTAACCTTCCATCGCAACGTTGCGCATTGCAGACAATGCCCAAAAATGGGGCAGCTTTTTCACAAGAAATTGAAAAAATCAGCGGTTTTAGGGCTGAGTTCGATGAAAAAGACGCGTGATATCAGCCATATGCACTGGTGATAATCAATCGAAGACTGTAAGTACGCTGACTTTCGCCAGGATCAAAAAGCCTAAAATGTAAAATCCAACAGGCAAGATCCAGGGGTCGACTTTAGCCACTCTGCCATCTGCATTTGGCCTCATGCAGTTACAAACCAAACATCGGCCATGCTGCTAATTTCTCACCGTTAATGTGCGATGCACCTGAGCCAGCTCCGGCTAAGATGTGTTTTCGCCGGCATCGTGCCGGCACCTGCGAAAGGCGATGGATGCAGAGGTTTTTGTTTGCGACAGGGATTGAGAGCAGCTATCCGGTGATCGAAGGACCGCATGGCGCGCCCTTGCGCATGGATGAAATGGAAAAGACCGATCATTACCGGCGCTGGCAGGAAGACCTGCAGCTGGCGCACGAGATCGGCGTCGACGCCTTGCGCTACGGCCCGCCTTGGCACCGCGTGCACTTAGGACCGGGGCGGTACGACTGGGAATTCACCGACGGTGTCATGGCGGAGCTCAAACGTCTCCACATCACGCCGATCGTCGATCTGTGCCATTTCGGCGTGCCCGACTGGGTCGGCAATTTCCAGAACCCCGACTTCCCGCGCTGGCTGGCCGAATACGCGCGCGCCTTCGCCGAGCGCTTTCCGTGGATTACGTTCTACACGCCGGTGAACGAGATGTATGTCACCGCCAAGTTCTCGGCGCGGCTGGGCATGTGGAACGAGCGCCTGGCGTCGGAGCGGGGCTTCGTCACCGCGGTCAAGCACCTGGCCCGGGCCAACATCCTGGCCACCGAAGAAATCCTGAAGGCCCAGCCCGCCGCCCGCTTCGTCCAGAGCGAATCGTCCGAGTACTATCACCCGGTCGGTCCGGAAGCGATCGGCTATGCGCGCCACCTGAACGAATTGCGCTTCCTGGCGCTGGACCTGACGTACGGCCATGACGTCAGCGGCCGGATGTACGAATTCCTGGCCGACAATGGCATGACGCGCGAGGAATACCATTTCTTCCTCGACCGCAGCATCAAGTCGCGCTGCATCATGGGCAACGATTATTACGCCACCAACGAGCACATGGTGTATGCCAACGGCAAGGTCGACATCTGCGAAATGTTCGGCTACTACATGATCACCAAGCAGTACTACGAACGCTACCGCCTGCCGGTGATGCATACCGAGACCAATAACCGCGACGAAGGCGACGGCGAAAAGGACGCCCGCGTCTGGCTCGAGAAGCAATGGTCGAACCTGGTCCGCCTGAAATCCGACGGCGTGCCCCTGCTCGGCTTCACCTGGTACAGCCTGACCGACCAGGTCGACTGGGACAGCTCGCTCACCGAAAACAACGGCAAGGTGAACCGCTACGGCCTGTACGGCCTGGACCGCCGCATCCGTCCGGTCGGCAGCGCTTACCGCGACCTGATCAAGACCTGGCGCCACCAGGTCGACAACGACTTCATCTGCTTGGGCTGACCCCCTCCTCTCTGGCTGCCTCATGGCCGGACAGCACGCTGCTTTCCGGCCTCGGCCATCCATGCAGTATCAGAGCGGTTAGTTGCAAATATGCAGAGTGCGTAAAGCCATCGTTGCCGTTATCGGCGCCTGCCGCTGCGGCAGGGTGCGCCACGCTTGATTGCGCTATGAACCCATGCCTCCGGTTTCACAGCAGGCGTCGGCACATCAACGCATGCTTTTAATAAAGGATTTCGTAAATATAGTGCTATGCAACATCGATAGTGCTTTACAAAATTTTGGACTTGCTGAAGACTTGGTAAAAAATAAAATGATAGCGCTAACTGCTATCTACACGGAGACCAGACTATGGCAACAAGCAATTCCCCTCCCACGCCACAAGACCCGCACAGCTGGGTCGTCATGGGCGTCAGCGGTTGTGGCAAGAGTACCGTCGGCGCCGCGCTGGCCGCGCGCCTGGGCCTACGCTTTATTGAAGGCGACAGCTTCCACCCGGCCCGCAACGTGGCCAAGATGTCGGCCGGCCTGCCGCTGGACGACCATGACCGCGCCGACTGGCTGCAGGCGCTGGCCGCCGAACTCCGCAGCGCATGCGCGCAAGGCAGCGGCCTGGTGCTGTCCTGTTCCGCGCTCAAGCGCCGCTACCGTGACCTGTTGCGCCAGGCCGATCCGGACCTGCGCTTCGCGCACTTGCAGGGTCCGCGGGCGCTGATCGCCGAGCGCATGGCGGGCCGCAGCGGCCACTACATGCCGCCGGCCCTGCTGGACAGCCAGCTGCGCGACCTCGAGCCGCTGGACGATGGCGAAGCCGGCCTGCGCCTCGACATCACCGAAGCACCGCAAGCGCTGGTCGATCGCATCGTCCAGCGCGCGGCCTGAACGGCGCCTCTGCATCGGGCTCTTGCATCCTGCTCTGAAAGGATCTACCTGTGTTGAATATGTTATCGGTGCTGCTGGCGGTCGGGCTGCTGACCTTGATGATCGCCTGGGGCAAGGTACAGCCGCTGATCGCCTTCGTGATCGCCGCGCTGGTGGCGGCCCTGCTGCTGGGGATGCCGGCCGCGAAGATCCCGGGCGCCATCGAAAAAGGCATTGGCGACCTGCTCGGGTCGCTGGTCGTGATCATCTGCCTGGGCGCCGTGTTCGGCAAGCTGATCGCCGACAGCGGCGCCGCCCGCTGCATCGCCGGCTCCCTGGTCAAGCGCCTCGGCCTAGGGCGCATCCCGGTGGCGATGACGGTCACCGGCTTCGTGGTCGGGCTGCCGCTGTACTACAACGTCGGCTTCGTGCTGATGGTGCCGCTGATCTTCTCGCTGGTCTACCAGTCGGGACGGCCGGCGGTGGCGCTCGGCATTCCGCTGCTGGCCGGCCTGTCGATCGCGCACGGCTTCCTGCCGCCCCACCCTTCCGCCACTGCCCTGGTGGCGGCGGTGCATGCCGACATCGGCAAGACCCTGGTCTACGGCCTCGCCGTAGCGATTCCGACCCTGATCATCGCCGGGCCGATCTTCGCCATGTCGCTGGGCCACATCCGCGCGCAGCCGTCGCAGATGTTCCGCCACACGGAAGTGCCGGACACCGAACTGCCTGGCGCCTTCAACAGCTTCGCCACCGCGCTGCTGCCGGTGGCGCTGCTGGCCGCGCTGACGCTGCTGACGCTGGCCCGCCCCGAATTGACCAAGCCGCTGGCTTTCCTGTCCAACCCGCTGGTGGTGATGCTGCTGTCCTACGCCGTCGCGGTCTGGACGCTCGGCCTGGCGCGCGGCAAGACGCTGCCGCAAGTCATGCAATCGGCCCAGGAAGCGCTGCGCGAGATCGCGCCCATCCTCCTGATCATCGCCGGCGCCGGCGCCCTGAAACAGGTGCTGGTCGATTCCGGCGTCAGCGCCGAACTGGGCAGGCAGCTGAGCCAGATGCCGGTGCCGCCGCTGCTGCTGGGCTGGGCGGTGGCGACGCTGATCCGTATCTGCCTCGGCTCCGCTACCGTGGCCGGCGTGACCGCCGCCGGCGTGGTCGGTCCGCTGGTCGAGAGCTCGGGCTGCGATCCGAACCTGATGGTGCTGGCGGTCGGCGCCGGCAGCCTGATGTGCAGCCACGTCAACGATTCCGGCTTCTGGATGTTCAAGGAATATTTTGGCCTGTCGCTGAAGGATACCTTCCGCTCGTGGTCGATGATGGAGACGCTGGTCGGGATCTTCGGGCTGCTGTTCGTGCTGCTGCTGTCGATGCTGATCAAATAAGTCAAACAGGAGACAATAAAAAATGAAGATGATGTCGACTTCGCGCCCGGCACCGCTGGTGCTCGCACTGGCGCTCGGCCTGGCCTTCGCCGCCGGCGCCGCATCGGCCGCGCCGGCCTCCACCTCGGCCTACCAGCAGATGCCGGACGACCCCCACGCGGTCGTGGTGCGCGCCCGGGGCGACGGCGTCGCCGACGACAGTGCCGCCATCCAGGCAGCGATCGACAACGCCGCCAACAAGGGCGAAGGCGGCCTGGTGTTCCTGCCGTCGGGCCGCTACCGCGTCACGCGCAGCATCCTGATCCCCCTCGCCGTGCGCGTGTACGGCGTCGGCAAGACCCGTCCGGTGTTCGTGCTGGGAGCGAACACGCCGGGCTTCCAGAAGGGCGTGGCCAACATGGTGATCTTCACCGGCGGCGACCAGTACACGGTCGGCAAGGTGCCGATGCCGGTACAGGGCGAAGTCCCCTTCAGCGGCAAGGTGCGCGACGCCAATTCAGCCACCTTTTATTCGGCGCTGTCGAACGTCGACTTCGAGATCGGCGACGGCAACCCGGCCGCCGCCGCGGTACGCATGCACACGGCCCAGCACTCGAACCTCAGCCACATCGATTTCCATACCGGCTCGGGCCTGGCCGGCGTCTACCAGGTCGGCAACATCGCCTACGACCTGCGCTTCTTCGGCGGCCGCTACGGCATCCTGGCCGAAAAGACCTCGCCGGCCTGGCAGTTCACGCTGCTGGACGCGCAGTTCGACGGCCAGCGCGACGCCGCCATCCGCGAGCACGAAGCCGGCCTGACGCTGGTGAACACCGCTATCCGCAACACCCCGGTCGGCATCGAGATCGACCGCGGCTACGGCGACTGGCTGTGGGGCCGCGACGTGCGCTTCGACAACGTGTCGAAAGCCGCGCTGGTGGTCAGCAACGAAAACAACGTCTATACCCAGATCGGCTTCGAGAACGCCAGCGCGCGCAAGGTGCCGACCTTTGTCCGCTTCCGCGACAGCGGCAAGACCCTGGCGGGCGCCAACGGCGGCGGCGCCTACAAGGTCGACGCCTTCAACTACGGCCTGACGCTGCAGGACATGGGCACGCCGGGGCGCTTTGCCACCACTTACAAGACCTCGCCGTTGTCCGCGGTAGCGGCACCAGCAGCGGCAACGGCAACGGCAACGGCACCCGCATTGCGGCCGCTGCCGCCGACCGCGCAATGGGCCAACGTGCGCAGCTTCGGCGCCCGCGGCGACGGCAAGACCGACGACACGGCGGCACTGCAGAAGGCGATCGACAGCAGCCGCGTGGTCTACCTGCCGCTCGGCTTCTACCTCGTCAACGACACCATCCGCATGAAGCCGGACACGGTGCTGGTCGGCCTGCATCCGGGCCTGACCCAGATCGTCCTGCCCAACGGCTCGGCCGCGTTCGAAGGCGTCGGCAGCCCCAAGGCGCTGCTGGAAAGCGCGCGCGGCGGCGACGCCATCGTGTCCGGCATCGGCCTGGCCACGGGTGAGGTCAACCCGCGTGCGGTGGCCCTGCTGTGGCGCGCCGGCGCCGATTCCCTGGTCGACGACGTGCGCATCCAGGGCGGCCACGGCACCCGCCTGGCCGACGGCCGCCGCAGCGATCCTTACCAGAAGGACGCCAATTTCGACCCCACCGCGCATTGGGACCGCCAGTACCCGAGCCTGTGGGTGACGGACGGTGGCGGCGGCACCTTCTCCGGCATCTGGACCCCGAGCGGCTACGCCCAGGCCGGCTTCACCGTCACCAACACCAGCACGCCGGGCCATGTCTATGAACTCTCGGCCGAGCACCACGTCCGCGCCGAGATCGTGCTCGACGGCGTCAAGAACTGGGAATTCCTGGCGCCGCAGACCGAGGAAGAGGTGCGCGACGGCATGGATGCGGTGTCGCTCGAGATCCGCAACTCGAGCAACCTGCTGTTCGCCAACTACCATGCCTACCGCGTGACGCGCTCGATCAAGCCGGCGCCCAGCGCCGTGAAAATCACCAACTCCAGCGACATCCGCTTCCGCAACGTCCACGTCAACGGCGAGAGCGGTTTTGCGACTTGCGACGACAACGGCTGCGCGACCTACCTGCGCGCCTCCAAGTACCCGTACGAACAGTCCATCGTCGATGTCACCCGCGGCCTGCAGGTGCGCGAGCGCGAATTCGCGGTGTTCGACTACAGCGGCAAGCAAAACGCCGCACCGGCGCCATCGGGAAAAGTCGAGAAGCTGGCCGACGGCTTCTACTCGATCGCCGGCGGCGCCGTCGACGGCAAGGGCAAACTGTACTTTGTCGATCGCCACTGGCGCCGGATCCACGGCTGGAGCCGCGGCGAAGGCCTGACGGTGGAGCGCGATGCGCCGCTCGACCCGGTCAACCTGGCGATCGACCGCAGCGGCAACCTGATGGTCCTGTCCTCGTGGGGACCGGAAGCCACGGTGTACGCCTTCAAGCCGGGCACGCCCGGCACCGAGATGGCGACGATCAAGCCGACGCCCTTTGCGCAGCGTACCGGCGCGCGCGTGGCAGTGCCCGTCAACTTCTGGCAGAACGCCGAATTCAAGGACCAGATCGACCCGCAGACCTATGAATTCACCACACTGGCCGAGATGTTCGCGCGCGACGTGGCGCTGCCCAAGGCGCGCGAATACGTGTCGCCGGACGGCAGCCTGGTGCTGCCGGCCTACCGGGTGCTGCGCCAAGGCCCGGCCGACCACCTGGGCCACCGCTGGTCGGACACGCTCGATACCCACGGCTTGGTGCAGGGCGCGGTGGGCGAGCGCGTGGTGTTCACCAACGGCTCGGAAAACCGCACCTTCAGCGGCCTGGTGGGCCAGGGCGGCGCCATCACCGACCTCAAGGCGGTGGCCGACCGCGGCGGCGAAAGCGCGGCGCTGGGGCCGGACGGCAAGGTCTACGTGGCCAATGGCCAGGTGTTCGTCTACGAGGGCGGCAGGCAGACCGGCCGCATCGACGTGCCCGAGCGTCCACTGCAGCTGCTGTTCGGCGGGCCGGACAAGCGTACGCTGTTCATCCTGACCCACCACAGCCTGTATGCGGCGCGCGTGGAATAAGCCGATGCGACTGCGCGCTTCCCTCCTCCTGCTGCTGGCGCTGGCTTGCGCCTGTACCTGCGCCGGCGCCCAGCAAGCCGCCGCGCCCGCGGTGGTCGCGCTGTGGCCGGACGGCGCGCCGGGCGCCGAAAAGCGCCACGGCGAGCCCGAAAAGCTCACCGACGGCGCCTATGTGAGCAACGTCCATGACCCGTCGCTGACCGTGGTGCCGGCCGACCCGCGCCATGCCAACGGCGCCGCCGTGATCGTGGTGCCGGGCGGTGGCCACCGCATGCTGGTGTTCCAGAACGAAGGCATGCTGGCCGCGAAGACCCTGAACCGCGTGGGCGTCTCCGCCTTCGTGCTCAAGTATCGCCTGGCGCGCGACACCGGCGCGGGAGCCCATTACAGTATCGAAGGCGACGCCGCCGCCGACTTGCGGCGCGCGGTGCGCTGGGTGCGCGCCCATGCGGGCGACTACGGCATCGATCCGCAGCGGATCGGCGTGATGGGTTTCTCGGCCGGTGGCGAACTGGTGACGCTGGTGGCCGACAATCCCGAGCCGGCTGCCGCCACCCCACGCGATGCGCTCGACCGCCAGAGCAGCCGACCCGACTTCCAGGTGCTGGTCTATCCCGGTCCGCTGGGGGTGCCGGCGCGGGCGGCGGAGGATGCGCCGCCCGCCTTCCTGGTGGCCGGCTCGCGCGATGCCTGCTGCATGCCGCCGGCGCTCGGCCTGTACCAGCAGCTGGTGCAAGCCGGGGTCGCGGCCGAGCTGCACCTGTACGCCGACACCGACCACGCCTTCAACATGGGCCAGCGCGGCGAGCGCGTCTCGCTGCAGCACTGGCCTGACCGCCTGTCCGACTGGCTGGCCGACGGCGGCTGGCTGGTGACCCGGGCCGGACGCAAGCCCGAAGGCGTGCCGGCACCCTGACGATCGAGGAGACCCCCATGCGCACCCTTTTACCGATGCTGGCCGCCGGCGCCGTACTGGCGATGGCGGCAGCGGCCAACGCCGCCGACAACCAGTTCAAGCTGCTGGTGCTGGCGATGCCCAACAAATATCACTACGAATATATTCCGATCGCACGCGCCAGCCTGGAGCAGCTGGCCAGGCTGCACAACTTCGACCTGGTCTACACCAACCGCCCGGACAGCTTCGAGGGCGACCTGAAGCAGTACGGGGCCATCGTCCTGCTGAACACCGCCGGCGAAGAACTGAATCCGGCCCAGCGCGCCCGTTTCGAGGCTTACATGAACGGCGGCGGCAACACCGTCATCGTGCACCGCGCGATGATCGCGCCGCAGGACGGGTGGGTCTGGTACGAGAAGCTGGTAGGGCGCTCCTTCACGATCCATCCGATCGTGCAGACCGCCGCCATCGACACCGTGGACAGCAACTTCCCGGCCACCTACGGCGTGCCGCAGCGCTGGATCTGGAGCGACGAGTGGTACGAACTCACCAACCCGTACAAGGTGGCCATCCACACGGTCCTGAAGGTGGACGAGTCCAGCTACGACCCGACCCGGATCTGGCCGGGCCAGGTGGCGCGCGGCATGGGTGCGGAGCATCCGGTGGCCTGGTACCGCACGACCGGCCAATCAGGCCAGGGCCGCGTGTTCGTCACCACGCTGGGGCACAATGCCGAGATGTACCGCGACCCGCAGTACCTGGGGCACCTGATGGGCGGCATCTGGTGGGCCGCCACCGGCAAGGGGCAGCGGCCCGCCGCAGCAGCCAGGCCCTAGCCGCGCAGGAAGTCCAGCATCAGCGCATTCAGCTGCTGCGCATGGGTCGCCGCGAAGCCGTGCGGCGCGCCCTGGATCACCTCCAGGCGGCTGCCCTTGATCAGCTCGTGCGAACGGCGGCCCGAGACGGCAAGCGGCACCACCTGGTCGGCGTCGCCGTGCACGATCAGGGTCGGCACGTCGAACTTGGCCAGGTCGGCGCGGAAGTCGGTCTCGCCGAAGGCGACGATGCATTGCGCGGTCCCCAGCGGCGACGCCGCCCAGGCAATCCACTTGCTGAAGGCGACCAGCTCATTACTGGACTGCGGCCCCTGGCCGGAGGCCTTGTCCAGGTTGTAGAACTTGTAGAAGAAGTCGCCGAGGAAGCCGAGGCGGTCGTGCCTGACCGCGTTGTACATGTCGGCGAATAAGGATTCGTCGACGCCCTGGGGGTTGTCGCCGGTCTTCAGCAGGAAGGGCGGCACCGCGCCCAGCAGCATGGCCTTGGCCACGCGCGCGCTGCCGTAGCGGCCGATGTAGCGCGCCACCTCGCCGCCGCCCATCGAGAAGCCGGCCAGGACGGCGTCGCGCAGGTCCAGCTTCGTCATCAGGTCGTTCAGGTCGGAAGCGAAGGTGTCGTAGTCGTAGCCGGCGGTCGGGTGGCCGGATTGGCCGAAACCGCGGCGGTCGTAGGCGATCACGCGGTAGCCGGCTTCGGACAGGGCGGTGATCTGCGATTCCCACATGCGGTGGCTGAGCGGCCAGCCATGGACCAGCACCACGGGCTGGCCCCGCCCCTGTTCGTAATAATAGAGTTCGGTGGGGTGCGGACCGGACGTATGGAGGCGCGGCATGGTGGTTGTCTCCTTTTAGCTAAGGTTATTGGAAAGCCAGTGTAAGCCTTCCACCCGCGCCGCTTCGCACGCTTGCGCTAGAGCCCCGGCTGGCGGCCGCGTCGCGCAGCAGCCGTTCGACGCTGTCGAAGTCCGCCGGTTTTGTCAGGTGCGCATCGAACCCGGCCTCGCTCGAGCGCTTGCGGTCCTGTTCCGCGCCCCAGCCGGTCAACGCCACCAGCGTGGCGTCCTGCATACCGGACAGCGCACGCATCGCCTGCGCGACCTCGAAGCCGCTGCGGTCGGGCAGGCCGATGTCGAGGAACACCACGTGCGGTGCTTGCACCGCCGCCGCCGCCAGCGCCGCGGCGCCATCGTGCGCCAGCCGCACTGCATGGCCGCTCATCTCGAGCAGGGCGCCCATGGTCTGCGCCGCATCGAGGTTGTCGTCGACCACCAGCACGCGCAGGGTGTCGGCACCCGCCGGCGCGGCCGGCTGGGCGGGCGCATCCGCCGGCGCCTCGGGCTCCTGCGCAGGCTGCGCCAGCGGCAGCCACACCGTGAAGCGGCTGCCCTGCCCGGCCCCGCCGCTCTCGGCGCCGACCCGGCCGCCGTGCAGCTCGACCAGGCGCTTGACCAGGTTCAGGCCGACGCCCAGCCCGCCCTGCGCCATCGCCTGGCCGTCGTGCGCCTGCACGTACATGTCGAACACGTGCGGGAGGACCTCGGGACCGATGCCGATGCCGTTGTCGATGACGGAGATCGCCACCTCTTCCCCCTGCAGCGCCGCCTCGACGGCGATGCGGCCGCCGGCGGGCGTGTACTTGGCCGCGTTGTTGAGCAGGTTGCTCAGCACCTGGGCGATGCGGTGGCGGTCGGCGCTCAGGGCGACCGCGGTTTCGGGGATGCGCAACGCCAGCTGGTGGTCGCCGGCATGCAGCAGCGGCGTGCTGATCTCGACGGCGTCGCGCACCACCTCCTGCAGCGTCACCGGGGCGCGCCGCAGTTCGACCTTGCCCTCGGACAGGCGCGCCATGTCGAGCAGGTCGTCGACCAGGCGCACCATGTGGTCGACCTGGCGCTGCATCATCGCCTGCACCTTGCCGGCGTTGGTGGTGGCGGGCCGCACCCGCATCAGTTCCAGGCCGGTGCGGATCGGCGCCAGCGGGTTGCGCAGCTCGTGCGCCAGCGTGAACAGGAACTCGCTCTGCATGCGGTTCTTTTCGGTCAACTCGTGCGCCAGGCGTTCCTGCTCCTGCTGCGCCATCGCACGGTCGTGGACGTCGATCACGGTGCCGACGTAGCCGGCAAAGTTGCCGGCGTCGTCGTGGCGCGGCAGGCCGCTGTCGACCACCCAGCGGTAGCTGCCGTCCTTGCGGCGCAGGCGGAAGTCGGCCACGTAGGGTGTCTGCGCGGCGTTACACGTCAGGAAAATGGCCTTGGCCTGGTCGCGATCGTCGGGATGGATGTTTTCGGTCCAGCCGATGCCCAGGTCCTGCTCCATCGGTCGTCCGGTGAACTCGTACCAGCGCTGGCTCAGGTAATAACAGTAGCCTGTGGCATCGGTGGTCCACAGCATGACGGGGGCGCTGTCGACCAGCGTACGGAAATAGGTTTCGCGCTGCGCCAGCTCGTCCTGGTGGCGGCGCCGCTCGCGCGTCAGGCCGATCTGGTGGCGCACCCGCGCCAGCAGCTCGTTGGCAGCGAAGGGCTTGACCAGGTAGTCGTTGGCGCCGGCCTGCAGGCCCTCGACCTTGGCTTCCTCGCCGGCACGGGCCGACAGCAGGATCACCGGCAGCTGGCGCACCGCGTCGTTGGCGCGGATGCGCGCAATCAGGCCGAAGCCGTCCAGCTTGGGCATCATCACGTCGCTCAGCAACAGGTCGGGCGGATCGCGCAACAGGTGTTCGTAGGCGGCTTCGCCGTCGCTGCAGGCGCTGACCGTGGCGTACGGGTCGAGCAGCGCTTTCAGGTAGGCGCGCATGTCGTTGTTGTCGTCCGCGATCAGGATGCGCGGCAGGACGGCCGGCGCTTCCACCAGGTCCGTGGCTGTCACTTCCACCGCCCCGGTGGGCGAACGAGGCCGGCTGTTCGTAGTCTCCTGGTCCGGCAGCCAGCGCAGCGCTTCCTCGACAAAGGCGGCGCCCATGCGGCCGCCGTCGCCGTCCGCCGTGGCGGCGCCCGGCGCGGCGGCGTCCGGATCCGGCTGCACGATGCGGTCCTCGGGCAGGTGCGCGTGGCCGAACGGGATGTCGACGTCGAAGCGGGTGCCCTGCCCCTCCACGCTGTGCACCGCGATGCCGCCGCCGTGCAGGCGCACCAGTTCCTGGATCAGCGCCAGGCCGATGCCGGTGCCTTCATAGGTACGGCCGGGGGTGCCCTCGATGCGGTGGAAGCGCTCGAACACGCGCGGCAGCTCGACTTCGGGGATGCCGCTGCCGCTGTCGATGACCGACAGGCGCGCCATGCCGTCGAGGTGGCGCAAGGCCACCGTCACACCGCCGTGCAGCGTGAACTTGAAGGCGTTCGACAGCAGGTTGAAGACGATCTTTTCCCACATGTCGCGGTCGACCCAGACCGGCTGCTGCAAGTCGTGCAGGTCGACGTGGTAGGCCAGGCCGCCCTTGGCCATCGCCGATTCGAACACGCTGGCCAGGTCGGCGGTCAGGCGCGCCAGGTCGACCGGTTCGTAGGTCGCCCGCACCCGCCCGGCCTCGATGCGCGAGAAGTCGAGCAGCGAATTCACCAGCTTCAGCAGGCGCAGCGCGTTGCGGTGGGTGACATCGATGCGCTTGCGCTGTACCGGCCCCAGCGGCTCGGCGGCGTCCGCCAGCGCGTCGTCGAGCGGTCCCAGGATCAGGGTCAGCGGCGTGCGGAATTCGTGCGAGACGTTGGAAAAGAAGGCGGTCTTGGCGCGGTCGATCTGGGCCAGTTCCTCGGCGCGGCGCTGTTCCTTTTCGTAGGCGATCACGTTGCCGACCGCGGTGTTGACGGCGGCGCCCAGCAGGCCGTAGAAATTCAGGTAGTCGGCATCCAGCGCGCGCGCCGCGCTGACGCCGGCCACCACGAAGCCGTACAGCTCCTGCTGGCCCGGCACCGTCACCGGCAGCACCAGCGCCGCGTCGGGCGCGATCTGGTAGGGGCCGCATTTCACCTTGCCGAAACGCGGCCGCAGGCCATGCACCTGCTGCACGCTGCGCGCCTGTGCCGTGCTGGCGAACGGCCACAGCGCATCGTCGAATGCGACATACTCGGGCGCCAGGTCCGGGTGCCCGTCGAGGCCGGCGCTGCCGCAGCGGTGCAGCATGCCGCTGTCGGCGTCGATGTGGTACAGCAGCACGAACGGCAGGTCGAGCGCCAGGTTCGGATAGTGGGCCGCGATGTCGCTGCCGATGTCGCTGACCGCGCGCGCGTCGCCGATGGCGGCGCTGAGGTCGCGCAGGCCCTGCGAGCGGCGCGCGTTCAGCACCGCCGGCGTCGCTTCCGAGATCGGGTGGAAAATGCCGCCCACCTCGCCCGACTCGTCGCGGATCGGCGAGAACGAGAAGGTCATGAAGGCTTCCTCGAGGTAGCCATGGCGGTCGAGGAACATGCGCTGGTCGCGGATATAGGTGCCCTCGCCGCGGTGCGCGCGGTCGAAGGCGTCGCCCACCACCGGCAGCGCGCTGGCCCAGATTTCCTTGAAGGCGCCGCCCATCGAACGCGGATGCAGGTCGCCGCAGATCGGCCGGTAGGCGTCGTTGTAGATCTGGATGTCGTCCGGCCCCCAGGCCACCAGGATCGGGAAGGTCGAGGACAGGCACAGGCTGACCGAGGTGCGCAGGCTTTGCGGCCAGGCGTGCAGCGGACCCAGGGGTGTCTTCGACCAGTCCATCGAACGGATCAACGCGCCCATTTCGCCGCCGCCGGCTAGCCAGCTGAGGTCGTCGTTCGTATTCTGGTCGGACATAAAGGCCAAATAATTGAAAAATAATTGCGGATGCCATCACATTGTACGGCAAAGCAACCGCAACATTCGTTCAAATAAAACGTGCCCGGCAGTCCGTTCGTCAGTCCTGTTTCGCCTGATGGAACACCAGGTCGTCCACCGGTTCGCCCTTGCACAGGTGCTGGTCGATGATGCGGTCCATGTTGTCCGGCGTCACGTTGTAGTACCAGGTGCCATCCGGCTGGACGCAGACGATCGGACCGCCCTTGCAGGCGGCAAAGCAGCTGACCCGGCTGCGTTTTACGCGCAAGTCGCCGGCGTTCAGGCCGGCGGCCTTGAACTTGTCGCCGAGGCTGTCGAACAGCGCCTGCGACTGGCCGTCTTCGGTGCAGCGCGGGCCGGTGCAGACCAGCAGGTGGCGGCGGTAGTCGCCGATCTTCGGTTTCGGGAGGGGGTTGTCGATCGGTTCGGTGCTCATGCTTCGCTTTCTTCGGTTGCGGACGCCATCGCGGCGGCATCCAGGGGTTCGTCCAGCGTGGCCTGGATGTAGTCGGCGGGCAGGCGGTGGCGCGCCGCCAGGGTGGCGATGTCGGCGCCGGCCGCGCGTTCGGCCTGCAGCGTTTCCAGCCAGCCGAGCAGGCCGGTGGACAGCGAGCGGCCGGCCTTTTCGCCGTCGCGGGTGCTGCCGCCATCGCCCATGTCATATTTGTTGGCGTAGCCGCGCGGCGTCACCATCAGGCCGTTGCGCACGAAGGTGTTGCTGTTGCCGATCAGGACCGTGCTGAGCATGCCGATATCGGCATCCGCCATGCTGTCCAGCGTGGTGAACACGATATTCTCGCGGCGCCGGTAGGCGCTCTTGACGATGGCGACCGGGGTATCCGGGCGGCGGTGGCGCAGGAACAGGCGCTGCGCCTCGACGATCTGGCGCGTGCGGCGTCCGCTCTTCGGGTTGTACAGCGCCACCACGAAGTCGGCCATCGCGACCGCATCCAGCCGGCGCGCGATGGTCGGCCACGGCGTCAACAGGTCGGACAGCGAGATCGCGCAGAAGTCATGGGTGAGCGGCGCGCCGACCAGGGCGGCGCAGCTGTTCAGCGCCGAGGCGCCGGGGATGATCTCGACCTGGACTTCGTCGTCCGGGGTCCAGCCGGACTGGAACAGCACCTCGTAGGTCGGGCCGGCCATGCCGTAGACACCGGCGTCGCCGGACGAGATCAGCGCCACCTTCTTGCCGGCGCGCGCCGACGCCAGCGCGCTGACCGCGCGGTCCAGTTCCTCGGTCATCGACTTGCGGATGATCTCCTTGCCTTCGACCAGGTCGGCCACCAGCTTGATGTAGGTGACGTAGCCGATCACCACGTCGGCTTCGGCGATCGCCGCACGGGCGCGCTGGGTCATGTGGTCGACGCTGCCGGGGCCGATCCCGACCAGCATGATCTTGCCGGGCGCCGCGGCGCCCGCGGGCGCCAGTGGATCGGCGGGCGCCGCCTGCGTGAATTCTTGGTTCATTGGGTTTTCCTTGCGATCGAGACGGTGGCATTGCGGCCATCCTCGCCCCGGTGTTTGTATTTTTCGACGACCAGCGCGCTCATGGGCGTGCCGGGACCGGCGGCCAGCAGCGCCGCCGCTTCGCTGACCGAGGGCGTGCCGGTATGGCGGCGCACGGTCTCGGACGGATTCGGCACCTGCACCCCGGCCAGCTGCTCGGGCGGATAGAACTGCAGCGGCCAGTCGTATCGCTGGGCCAGCGCCAGCAGCGCGGCTTCGTCCATCTTGAGCGTGATGCTGGCGGCGGCCACGACCTGGTCGGGCACCGCATTGACCAGCGCCAGCGCCACCTCGACCGCCTTGCTCACAGTATCCAGCGAGGTGCCGCGGTCGCAGCCGAGGCCGATGGCGAAGGTGATCATGCGCCGCTGTCCTGGTCCGCGTCCTGCGGCGGGCGATACACCACCAGGCGTTCCTTCAGCGCATCCCAGCGCTCGGCCGGCACCTCCGCATGCGTCACCCACAGCAGGGCCGCGTAGCGCTCCAGCGGCACCTCGTCGAACCGGGCGAAACGGTGGATATTCTCGGGCAGCGGCGTCGGCCGGGTCCACCAGTCGGGACTGCCCGCTTCCTGGATGAAGGCGATCGGCTCGCCGTTCACCACGTGGGCCGAGACGCGGGTGATGTTGATCTTCGGTGCTTCCACGCGCCAGCCGAGCTGGCGCCCGAGGATGTCGACCGGGATGGTGCGGCCGACATCCGACGCCGTGGTCAGCACCGGCGCCGCGTCCAGCAGCAGCGCCACGCGTTCGCTCCATTCGTTGGCGCCGCCGACGTGGCCGGACAGCACGGGAATGACGTACTGGCCGGCGTCGTCGACCACGATCACGCCCGGGTCTTCGTCCTTGCTGCGCAGGTGCGGCGCGATCAGGCGCACCACCGCGCCCAGCGACACGAAGAACACGACCTGGTCGTAGCCGGCGAACAGCGGGCCGATCTCGTCACGCAGCGCGCCCTCGTAGGCGCGGACCGCATTCGGCAGGCCGGAAAAGCTGGCCGCGAACTTGGCCGAGGTGCAGATGTCGGCATCGGGCAGGTCGACCGCCAGGCGCGCGGCCTGTGCGGCGCCGTGCTTGGTGATGGCGACCAGGCACAGACGGGGGTTATCGGTTGGTGCGCTCATGCGCTCTCCTCTAATAAAGGTAAGGGGCCGCTCTTCTTGAGGCAGCCCTTGATGCGTTCGCCGCGGATGCGGTGCGGATGCTTGACGATCAGCAGCGACAGGTAGCTGACCTTGGTACCGCGCAGCGCCAGGATGTCGTGGCCGCTGAAGCGGCGCTCGTCGGGCGCGCCGACGCGTTCGATGAAGTGGACGCCGGCCAGCAGGTCGCGCCGCTCCAGCCAGTCGATCAGCTCGTCCAGCAGCGGCTTCACTTTCATCAGCACCAGCGTATCGAAGTCGGGCAGCAGGCGGTCCACGGCGCTCACGCCGTAGGCGGCCGGCACGATGGCGACCGTGTCGTCCTGCTCGGCGAAAGGCACCGGCACTTCGGCGCAGGCGGCCGTGAAGGCATTCACGCCGGCGATGATCTTGACGCCCACCTGCGCGTCGAGAGCGCGCACGGTGCGCGCCAGGTGGCCGAAGGTGGCGTAGGTGCTGGCGTCGCCCTCGACCAGGAACAGCACGTCGCGGCCCGCGCGCAGCCAGGGCAGCACGGTGTCGGCGGCGCGCAGCCAGGCGCGCGCCAGCTTCTCGCCGTCGTGCGTCATCGGGAATAGCAGCAGCGCGTGTTCCTCGGGCGGCGCCAGGCCGGCGCGCTGCACGATGTCGAATGCATAGCTCGGGGTCTTGCCGCTGCGCGCCGGGTAGACCCAGATTGCATCGCGGCGCTGCAATTGCTCCCAGGCGGCGCGCGTGATCAGGCCGGGGTCGCCGGGGCCGAGCGAAATGCCGTACAGTGTTCCGGTCATGCTCCCCCTCCTTGACGATGCGCGCACACGATCCATACCGGGTTTTCGGCCGCCATGCGGTGCATGTGCAGGATCGGCTTGCTGCGCGCGGCCTGCAGTTGCAGCACGTCCCACGCTACACCCTCGATGCCGTCGAGGGTAGCTGTCGCAGTCGCCAGGTTTTCCAGCGTGACGAAATTCATGACCAGGTTGCCGCCGGGGCGCAGGCGCGCCACGATCATCGCGATCAAGGTCGCCAGTTCGCCGCCGGAGCCGCCGATGAATACGGCATCAGGATCCGGCCAGGTATCCAGCCCGTCGGGCGCTTTGCCCTGATACAGACTGTAGTTGCCGACACCGAAGGCCGCGTGGTTCTGTCCGGCGATCGCGACATCGGCGTCGTTCTTCTCGATCGCGTACACATGGCCCTGCGGGCACAGGCGCGCCGCTTCCAGGCCGACCGAACCCGAACCGGCGCCGATGTCCCACACCACGCTATCAAGCCGCAGCTGCAGGCGCGCCAGGCTCACCGCGCGCACTTCCCGCTTGGTGATCAGGCCCTTTTCGGGCTGGCGCTGCACGAATTCGGCATCCGCCAAGCCGAACTGCACCGGGCGCGGCGCCGGCGTCACACGCCACAGCAGCACCACGTTCAGCGCCGCGAAGCGCATGGCGGCGGCGTCCGCAGGATGCAGTTCGGCCAGCACCCGTTCTTCCGGCTGCAGCAGGTTTTCCGCCACCGCCATGTGGAAGTCGTCGCCCAGGCCCTCGGCCAGCAGCAGGCGCGCGATGCGGTCGGGCGAATTGTCGGGACTGGTCAGCACCAGCAATCGCGCATGCCGGCGCAGCGCCTGGGCCAGGCCATACAGGCCGTGATCCGGGGTGCTGCCGCGCGCCCACTCGCCGGCATCCTTCGCATGCACCGAGACGATGCGCGCATCCTGCCAGGCCAACCCGATGCGGGCGCAGGCCAGCTGCAGCGTCGACAGGTTCGGCAGGATGTCGAGCGCCTGCACGCACAGGTGCTGGGCCAGGTAGGGCGCGATACCGTGGCACAGCGGGTCGCCGGTGGCCAGCACCACGCAACTCTGGTGGTCCGCACGCGCCGCGCGCACCCAGTCGGGCACCGCTTTCAGCTTGCCGGTGAGGTCATGCTGACGCGCGCCGGGTTTCAGTTCGCGCGCCAGCAGCGCCAGCGTGCGGGCACCGCCGATCACCACGTCGGCATGGCGCAGGTAGGCCAGCGCGGTGGCGTTCAGGCTGGCGACGCCGTCGTCGAGCACGCCGATCACGCGGCAGGGGTTGGGGTCTTGTACGGTGGTGTGCATATTAATCAGTGTCGAGGATGTGGTCGATGCTGGTGCGCCCGGCCGCCGGTGCGGCACGCGGCAGCCCGGGCGGCGACAGCACGTCGGCCACCTGCTTGCCTTCGAAATCGGTGACGATCACGCGCAGCTGGAAGGCGCGGCCGTAGCGGTCCGGCGCCGTCAAGGTATCGATCGCCGCCTGTGCCAGCGCATGGTGAAAAGCGTCACCCAGCCCGCGCTCGACCATCAGCTCGGCGCCGAAGCGCGCGGTCTCGGCGGCGGCGATGGCGGCGCAATCTTCCGGCGCGGCGCCGATGCGGCGTGCGATCTCGGCCACCAGGTCGGTATCGACTTCGCTGCGGTTGGCGTGGGTGATGGTCTCGCCCTGCGCGATCTTGGTCAGCTTGCCGACCATGACCGCCAGCACCACCAGGCCGATGCCCTGCGCCGCTGCCTCGTCCAGCGCGTAACGCAGAAAGTCGCCCATTTGCACGAAGCAGGCCGACGGCAGTTCCGGCCGTTCGGCGCGCAGCGTGGCCATGGCGAAAGTCTCGGTACGCCCGCCGGTGGTCAGCGCCACCAGGTCGTGGCCGGCGGTGGCCGCCACCTGCACGCCCTGCACCACGCTGGCACGCCAGGCCGCCGTGGAATACGGCTTGACGATGCCGGTGGTGCCGAGGATGCTGATGCCGCCCAGGATGCCCAGTCTCGCATTGGTGGTCTTCTTGGCCATGACCTGGCCGTCGGGCACGCTGATGGTGACCTCGATGCCGTGCTCGATCAGCAGCTGCGGCGCCGCTTCGCGCAGGTTGTCGGCGATGTTCCGGCGCGGTACCGGGTTGATCGCCGGGCCGCCGACTTCCAGGCCGAGGCCCTTCATCGTCACGGTGCCGACGCCGTCGCCGGCCACGTACGTGACGGTGCCGGCCTGGCCCGGCAGCAGGCGCAGGTCGACCGTCAGGTGGGCGCCGTCGGTACAGTCCGGATCGTCGCCGGCGAACTTGATCACCATCGCGTGCGCCCGATGGCCGTCGCAGCGGCCGTCGTGCACCGCGAAGCGCACCCGGGTGCCGTTCGGCAGCAGGCTTTCGATTTCAGGCGGCACCGCGCCGCCGGCCAGGCCCAGCACCGCCGCGCGCGCCGCCGCCGCCGCACAGGCGCCGGTGGTGAAGCCCGTGCGGGTGCCGCGCTCGGCCGTCTTGTCCTTCATTTTTGCGCCGCCTGCATGGTCTTCTGCCGGGCTTCGGCCAGCGCTAGCAGCGCGTGCAGCGCCGCCACCACCAGCGTGGAACCGCCCTTGCGCCCGCGGATCACGATCCAGGGCACGTCCTGCAGTTCGGCCATCAAGTCCTTCGATTCGGCCGCCGAGACGAAACCGACCGGCATCCCGACCACCAGCGCCGGGCGCACGCCCTGCTCGCGGATCAGGCGCACCAGTTCGATCAATGCGGTCGGTGCGTTGCCGATGCCGACGATGGCGCCGTCCAGCAAGCCGCGGCCGGCCGCCTTGCGCATCGCCTGCACCGCGCGCGTCGTGTCTTCCTGCTTGGCGCGCTCGATCACGTCAACGTCGCTGATGAACTGCCAGGTTTTCATGCCGAAGTGCGCCAGGCGCGGCTGCGACAGGCCGGAACAGATCATCTCGACGTCGGCCACCACCGGGCGGCCGCCGGCCAGCATGGCCTCGATGCCGGCGTCGATCGCATTCGGATGGAAATCGGTGAGGCCGTTAAAATCGAAGTCGGCGTTTGCATGGATCATGCGGCGCACGATCGGCCACTGCTGTTCGGTATAGGCATGCGTACCGGCTTCGGCGTCGATGATCGCGAAGCTGTCGTGCTCGATGGCCTGGCCGGCGCGGGTCAGCTGTTCGGTGACGGTGTTAATCGTGCTCATGCCGGCTGCTTCTCCGCGTGGTCGTGGTCGTGTGCATGGTCGTGGCCGTGATCGTGCGTATGGTCGTGCCCATGAGCGTGGTCATGCGGGTGCGCATGGCCGTGGTCCGGGCCATGCGCATGACCCTGGTCGTGGGTGTGCGCATGCGAGTGGCCATGCCCCTGGTCGTGGGCGAGCTCGCGGTAGCCGCAGCCGTCGCACGGCAGGCGGCTATCGGGCACGCCGGCACGCAGGTCGGCCACGCGCTGGTCCATCAGTTCGAAGATCTCCTTCTCGAAGCCGAAATGCTCGCCGCAGAAGAAGCGCACCTGCGGGTACTGGCCGCGCAGGTGCTCGACCTGGCGGTGGATGCGCTGCATCAGCGTGCCGGTGTACAGGTAGTACGGCAGCACCACGACCTGGCGCATGCCGAGCAGCACCTGGCGCTGCACCACCTTTTCCAAGCGCGGCCAGGTGATGCCCGTAAAGGCCAGGTCGACCAGTTCATGATCCCCCTCTTCCTGCAGCCAGCGCGTCATCTTGGCCATCTCGCCGTTGGCGCCGCGGTCGGATGCGCCGCGGCCCAGCACCACCACGCCGGTGGTGGTCGGATCCGGCATGTCGAGCGCATTCATGGCCTTGCGCAACCGGCGCTTCAGGATCGCCAGGATCGGATCACAGGCGGTCAGGTGCGGGGCTAATAAAATCTCGGCCTGCGGGCACGCGATGCGCGCCTGCTCGACCGCTTCCGGGATCTCCATCTTGACGTGGCCGGCCGCATTCAGGATCAGCGGCACCACCAGCACGCGGCGCGAGCTGCGCGCGGCATCCAGCAGGGCGGCGTTCATCTCCGGCGGCGCGAATTCGATGAAGCACAGGTCGATGCGCAGGTCGGTCCGGCGCGCACGCCACTGCGCCACGAATTCGCGGATTTCCTGGTTGCCCGAATCTTCGCGCGAGCCGTGGCCGACCACCAGCACGGTGTCGTCCGCCTGCAACGTGACGGAGGGAGTGAAAATAATGGTGTTCATGCGCTGGCCTTCCTGAAGCGATGGGTGAATGTGGGGTCGTACAGCTTGGAGCGCACCAGCGTCTCCCAATGCAGCGCGCCCAGTGTGGGACTGGCGACGATCATCGCCTGGCTGGCGACGCCAGCCTCGCGGCAGCGTGCCTTGATATCGGCGAGGGTGCCGCGGATGATCTTTTCCTCGCCCGGCCAGCTGGCCTTGTGCACCACCAGCATCGGCGAATCGTCGGGCCAGCCGGCCGCGCGCAGCGCCGCCTCGACCTTGTACATCAGCGTGATCGACAAGAAAATGCAGAGGGTGGTGCGGTGCGCCGCCAGGCTGGCCAGGTCTTCGCCGTCCGGCATCGGCGTGCGGCCTTCGACCCGGGTGAGGATCACGGTCTGGGTCACTTCCGGCAGCGTCATCGATTCGCCGGCGGCCGCCATCGACGCCATCGCCGACGACACGCCCGGCACCACCGCCCATTCGATCCCGGCTGCCGTGAGCGGACGCGCCATCTCGATCAGGGCGCCGTACAGGGCCGGGTCGCCGGTCTGCAGGCGCACCACGGTCGCGTGGCGCTGCGCCTGGTCGATCAGCCAGGCCGTCATCTCTTCCAGCGTCATGTCCTTGGAATCGCGGATGGTGCAGCCGGGCGGCGCGTACAGGGTAACGGCGCGGTCGACCAGCGAACCGGCGAACAGCACGGCGCCGGCCCCCTCCAGCAGCCTGCGGCCTTTCACGGTAATGAGTTCGGGGTCGCCGGGACCGGCGCCGACGAACCAGATCTTGCCGGCGGCGTTGTTGGTGATGTGGATTGTCATGTCGCTGTCTTCGTCAAGGGTTGGAACGGCAGGATGCGCAGCGCGTCCAGCACCGCGTCCACGCTGCGCGGCGCCTGCCCGGCCGGCAGCACGCCGCGCGTGACCAGGTGCGCATGCAGCGCCAGCGCCAGCGGCGGGCGCTGGCCGGCGGCATCCAGCGCATCGACGTCGGCGCCGACCGCCTGCGCCGGCCCGGACGCGATCACGCGCCCACCCGCCATCAGGTGCAGGTCGTCGGCCCAGCCGTAGGCGAAATCGATGTCGTGGGTGGACAGCAGGATGGTCGTGCCGCGCGCCGCCAGGCGGTCCAGCAAGGCCGTCAGTTCGTCCTGCATCGGCGCATCGAGTCCGGCCATCGGTTCGTCGAGCAGCAGCACGTCCGGTTCCATCGCCAGCACGCCGGCGATGCAGACCCGTTTCTTTTGCCCGAAGCTGAGGTGGTGCACGGCGCGCCGCGCATGCCCGCCCAGCCCGACCGCGTCGAGCGCGTCTTTTACGCGCGCGCGGACAGTGGCAGCGTCGAGGCCGAGATTCAATGGGCCAAATGACACGTCTTCCTCGACTTGGGCCGAGAACAGCTGGCGCTCCGGATTCTGGAACACCAGGCCGACGCGGCGGCGCAGTTGCGTCAGCCCGCTGCGGCCGTAGTCGTAAGGCTGGCCGTCCAGCAGCAGCCGGCCGGCAGTCGGGCGCAGCAGGCCGTTCAGGTGCTGCAGCAGCGTGGTCTTGCCGGCGCCGTTGGCACCCAGCAGCGCATGGCGGCGGCCGCGACCCAGCGCCAGGCTGCAGTCGCGCAGGCCGCTGCTGCTGTCGGCAAAGGCGTGGCCGACCGCCTGCATCTCGATGATGGGATTCATACACGGTCTCCGGCCGCCGCCAGCAGCAACAGCGCTGCAGCCAATGCCGCCCATCCAGTCTGGCCGCGCGCCTGCGGAAACTCGGCCGGCAGGAAACGCAACTGGCCCTGGTAGCCGCGTGCCTCGGCCGCCATCTGCAGGGCGCTAGCGCGCTGCCACACCTGCACCGCCATCTGCCCGGCCAACAGGCCGGTCGAGCGCCAGGCATGGCGCCAGCCGCGGTAACCGAGGCGCGCACTCTGCGCCGTGACGCCCTCCTCCCAGGCCTGGCGCAGCACGAACAGCATGCGGTAGCACAGCGCCATCAGGTCGAGCAGCAGTTCGGGCGCGCGCAGGCGGCGCAGCAGCGCCAGCAGGTCGGGCAGCGGCGTGGTCAGGACGAAACCGAGCAGCGCCGCCAGCATCGCCAGCGAACGCCCGGCGGTGCGCGCCACCGCCGGCCACATCGAAGCGGCCCAGTGCCAGCCGCCATCCACGCCTGGGGTCACCAGCATCGTCAGGCAGGACAGCAGCAGGAAGCCGAGCGGCGGCAGTGCCACCGCGACATAAGTCCGCAGCGGCACGCGTGCGCCGATCAACACGGCCAGCGCCAGCACGGCCGCCAGCCCGGCCAGCGTGCCAGGGCGCGTGGCGACCCAGGCCGCGCCCATGCCGCCCAACGCGAACAGGGCCTTGGCCGACGGGGCGACGCCCTGCCAGCGGCTGGCGTAGGCAGCCGTCTCAATCCGCACGTGGACCCTGCTCCGAAGGGGTACCCTCGTGTGCCCCGTTGCGCGCACGCTCGCGCGCCACCGACAAACCGAGCCAGTAGCCGATCACGCCGGCGCCGATGGCCGCCTGCAGTGCGAACAGCAGCGAGGCGATCTCGCTGCTGGCCGGCTGGAACACCGGCGCGAACCACGGCTTGTAATGCGGCGCGATGGCGCCGATGGCCTGCTGGGCGCGGTCGTCGGACCCACCAAACAAGCCTTCGGTGCCGGGCGGCGCGCCGATCAGGCACAGCGGCAGCACGGTCAACAGGACGATGGCCGCCCACAGCAGCCAGCTGCGCGTTTTCATGCGCCCTCCCGCGTGCGCAAGGCCATCACCGGCAGCGCGCGCAGCTCGTGCGCATTGAAGCGCGCCATCGCGTTCACCACCAGCACCGTCAACAGGCCTTCGCTGATAGCGATCGGCACCTGGGTCAGCGCGAAGATGCCGGCGAATTTGAGGAAGGAGGTGTCGAAACCGCCGACCGCATCCGGGAAGGCCAGCGCCAGTTGCGCCGACGTGGTGAGGTAGGTCGCCAGGTCGCCCAGGCAGGCGGCCAGGAACACGGCGACCGAGCGGCCCGCCCCCAGCTTTGCCGCGGCACGGAACACGGCGTAGGACACGAAGGGCCCGACGATCGCCATCGAGAACACGTTGGCGCCGAGCGTGGTCAGGCCGCCGTGCGCCAGCAGCAGTGCCTGGAACAGCAGCACGACGAAGCCCACCGGCACCATCGCCGCGGGCCCGAACAGCAGCGCGCCGAGGCCGACGCCGGTCGGGTGCGAGCAGCTGCCGGTCACCGACGGCAGTTTCAGGGCCGACAGCAGGAAGGCAAAGGCGGCGGCCACGCCGAGCAGCATGCGCCGCTCGGGATGCGCCTGCAAGCCGCGCCCCATCGAGCGCAGGCCCCAGGCCAGGAAGGGAACGGAAACGGCAGCCCAGCCGAGCGCATGCGCCGGCGGCAAAAAGCCTTCCATGATGTGCATTCGAAACCTCCCGTCGAATGGTCGATAAGGACACCAGACGGAGGCTGAAAAGACGGTCGACGGACGGAGAGCGGGACTGAAAGCGGGCGCGCGCAAACCGGTCGACAGCGGCTTCCCGTCACCCCGGGGAATGGTGCTGACAATTTGGGCCGGTATTCTGGCTCGCCTTCGTCCTCCTCCGGGCCTTCCCACGATGGATATCGCAGTGGCGTATTGCCGGAGTCGTCAGGCTTACAGCAGCGGGGGCTGCACCGGAATGACCGCATTTCTCATGCGGCTTCACCGGTTTCCCGTTTAACGCCATCCCCGGACGGGAATGGACGCACCCAAAGTCGGGATATTACACGGATGAGAACAGGCGTGCCAGTCTCGTCATCGCGGATTGTGGCTGGCATGCCATCAACAGGGCGGTATCAGTCCGGCGTGCCGGCGTCCAGCATGCCCATGACGGCATCGCGTTTATCCAGCAAATGCTGGCGCAGGATGGCGCCAAGGCGCTTGCCGTCGCGCGCTTCCAGGGCCTTGATCATCTCTTCGTGGTCGTGGGCCGCGCGGTCCCATTTGTCGGCCTTGAAGTTGGACTTGAAGCGCAGCGCCTGCAGGCGCCGGTTCATGCTCAGGTAAGTCTGGTTCAGCACAGAGTTGCGCGCGGCCTGGTTGATCCTGTCGTGGATCTGCTGGTTGCGGCTGTAATAACCGGGCAGGTCGTTCTGCACCTTGCAGGTCAACATGGCGTAATGCAGCGCCTTGATCTCGGCCAGTTCCTCGGCGGTGATGCGCTCGCACGCCAGTTCGCCGGCCAGCGCTTCCAGGCCGCTCATGAATTCGAAGGTCTCGCGCACTTCAAGGGTCGACATCTTGTAGACCGAGGCGCCGCGGTTCGGCGCGATCTCGATCAGGCCCTCCACCGCCAGCACCTTGAGCGCTTCGCGCAGCGGCGTGCGCGAGATGCCCATCGTTTCGCACAGTTCGCGCTCGTTCAGCTTGGTCCCGGGCGGGAACACCGCTTCGACGATCAGGTGGCGCAGGTGCTCGACGACGGTGTCGTGCAGGTGCTGGCGCTCGAGTTTGGGAATGGAAATGGTGGCGGCGCCAGGAATGGGCACCTGCTCGACTGCCGAGTTTTGCATACAAAATCCTATCTTGCTGTTGTTCTCATTTTAGCATGGCCCGAGGCTGTCTTTACCGTTCCGGGACCCCACGAATGTTGCCGACAAATAAGCGTTGTCCTGCCGGGAAGCCGCTGCTATTCTGGATTGCATGCAAAATACAAAATAAATCATTCATTCATGGAGGAGTACATGCTGAAACTGGATTTCCACCCTGCCGGCCGTCATTTCCTGCAGATTCCGGGGCCGAGCCCGGTCCCCGACCGCATCCTGCGCGCCATGAGCTACCCGACGATCGACCACCGCGGTCCGGAGTTCGGCGCGCTCGGCTTACAGGTCCTGAATGGCATCAAGAAGATCTTCAAGACCGAGCAGCCGGTCGTGATCTACCCGGCATCCGGCACCGGCGCCTGGGAAGCCGCGCTGGTCAACACCCTGAGCCCGGGCGACCACGTGCTGATGTTCGAGACCGGCCACTTCGCCACGCTGTGGAAGAAGATGGCGGAAGCCCTCGGCCTGCAACCCGAATTCCTCGGCCTGCCCGGCATCGAAGGCTGGCGCCGCGGCGTGCAGCCCGACCTGATCGAAGCGCGCCTGCGCCAGGACGGTGCGCACCAGATCAAGGCCGTCTGCGTGGTCCACAACGAAACCTCGACCGGCGTCACTTCCGACATCGCCGCGGTACGCAAGGCGATCGACGCCGCCGGCCACCCGGCGCTGCTACTGGTCGACACGATTTCCGGCCTGGCCTCGGCCGACTACCGCCACGACGAATGGGGCGTCGACGTCACCGTCTCCGGGTCGCAAAAAGGCCTGATGCTGCCGCCGGGGATCAGTTTCAATGCGGTCTCGAAGAAGGCCATCGACGCCAGCAAGACGGCCAGGTTGCCAAAGGCATTCTGGAGCTGGACCGAGATCATCGAGATGAACGCCACCGGCTACTGGCCCTACACCCCGAACACCAACCTTCTGTACGGCCTGGCCGAAGCGCTCGACATGATCCTCGGCGAGGGTCTCGACAACACCTTCGCGCGCCACCAGCGCCTGGCCCATGCCTGCCGCCAGGCCGTGCGGGCCTGGGGCCTCGAGATCCAGTGCGCCGACCCGGCCGTCTACTCGCCGGTGCTGACCGGCGTCATGGTGCCCGAAGGCTTCGATGCGGACCAGATCCGCAAGACGATCTACGAACACTTCGACATGTCGCTGGGCACGGGCCTGGGCAAGATGAAAGGCAGGATGTTCCGCATCGGCCACCTCGGCGAAGCCAACGACCTGACCCTGATGGCCACCCTGGCCGGCTGCGAAATGGGCCTGAAGCTGGCCGGCGTGCTGCTCGCGGGCAGCGGCGTGCTGGCGGCGATGGAGGTGCTCGGCGCGCAAAAGGTGAAGCCCGCGCTGAAAGCCGCCTGACGCCTCGTACGAGCAGGCCGGCCCCGGGCCGGCTCCAGCAGTTTTTCTACGCACCGAATCCGTGCCGGGCATATGTCTCGGAGAAGACGCCCTCGTATGAAAGCGGGGCCGGCACCATCAGGAGACAACCATGAAATATCTGCGTTTGCGGGCGACGTCGGTCGTCCTGTTGATGCTCTGCTTGATGTACTTCATCACCTACCTGGACCGCGTCAACGTCAGTACCGCCGCTTCCGGCTTCGGCAAGGAATTCAATCTGTCGAAAACGGAAATCGGCCTGGTCTTTTCCGCATTCGCCTATCCCTATCTCGTCTTCCAGATCATCGGCGGCTGGGTCAGCGACAAATTCGGCGCCCGCAGGACGCTGATCTGGTGCGGCCTGCTGTGGGCCGTCGCCACCATCTGCACCGGCTTTGCCGGCGGCCTGGTCTCGCTGCTGCTGGCGCGCCTGCTGCTGGGCTTCGGCGAAGGCGCCACCTTCCCCGCCGCCACCTCCGCCATGTCGCGCTGGGTGTCGAAGGACAACCGCGGCTTCGCCCAGGGCATCACGCACGCCTTTTCCCGCATCGGCAATGCCGTCGCGCCGACCGCCGTCGTGGCCGTGATGGCGGTCTATGGCTGGCGCGAATCCTTCTATATCTGCGGCGTCATCAGCCTGGTCTGGGTACTGATCTGGTCGCGCGTGTTCACCGAAGACCCGTCGAAACACCCGCGCATCACGCCGCAGGAACTGGACGTGCTCCCGGTCCCCAAGAAAAAGAAGGTAACGGTGGCATGGAAGCCGCTGTTCTTCCGCATGCTGCCGGTGACGCTGGTCTACTTCTGCTACGGCTGGACGCTGTGGCTGTTCCTGAGCTGGATTCCCCAGTACTTCCTGCACAGCTACGACATGGACATCAAGAAGTCGGCGCTGTTCGCTTCCGGCGTGTTCTTCGCCGGCGTGATCGGCGACACCCTCGGCGGCATCATCAGCGACCGCATCCTGAAACGCACCGGCAATCTCAGGAAAGCGCGCAGCTACATGGTCGCGGTGTGCATGTTCCTGACGCTGCTCGCGCTGCTGCCGCTGATGTGGAGCCACGACCGCACCGTGTCGATCCTGAGCCTGAGTGCCGGCTTCTTCTTTGCCGAAATGACGATCGGACCGATGTGGGCCATTCCGATGGATATCGCCCCGGACTGCTCCGGCACCGCCAGCGGCATCATGAATACCGGCTCGGCGATGGCCGCGATCCTGTCGCCGGTGATTTCCGGCTATGTGATCGACAGGACCGGCAACTGGGAACTGCCCTTTGTCGGCAGTATCATCCTGATGGGGATCGGCGTCCTGCTGTGCTTCCGCATCCAGCCCGACAACCGCTTCCACAACGTCAAGACGCCCCTCGACGACGCCATGGCGAATATCCAGGCATGAACGATCAATTCAATACGATAGACAATGACAAGCACCCCTGAAGAAATCGGCATCCTGCTCGGCGATGCCCATGCACAAAAAGCCTCGGTGAACGTGCCGGCGCACCTCGAATTGGCAAGCGGCGCCGATGCCTACCGCGCCCAGCAAGCCTTCCTGCAACGCCACCGGCTCGACATCGGCGGCTGGAAGATCGGCGCCAAGACCGAAGACGGCCCGATCCAGGGCGCACCGCTGCCGCGCCAGGGCATGTATGCGTCCGGTGCCGCTGTGGCGCGCAGCGATTTTCCGGTGTTCGGCATCGAGCTCGAAATCATGTTCCGCTTCGGGCGCGATTTCCTGCCGGGTTCCGCTGCGGTGACCGAGGAGCAGGTGCTGTCCGCCATCGACGGCATCGCGGCCTCGATCGAGATCGTTTCGAGCCGGCTGACAGGCTGGCCCGATGTGCCCAAGCTGAACCAGCTCGCCGACCTGCAGAACCACGGTGCGCTGATCGCCGGCGAGTTCGTCGCCTACGATGCCGGCGCCGATTTCCGCAGCCCGCAGGCGCAGTTGGTTCTGAACGGCCGCGACGTGTTCAAGGGCGCCGGCACCAACCCGGCCGGCGACCCGCGCCGCCTGCTGCACTGGCTGGTCGGGCATTGCAACGCGCAGAACATCGCGCTGCCGGCCGGGACGGTCATCACGGCCGGCTCGTACACGGGGATGCTGTTCCCGGAGGAAGCCGGCCTGGTCGTGGGCGAGATTGCCGGGCTGCCGCCGGTGCGCTTCGAGATCGCCTGAGCTTGGTCCTTGATCTGTGCCTGACCCGCTTGCTGCCGCGGCGGGATTTTTTCGATTGCCGCAGCGGTCTATAGGGGGACACTCATCACAGGAGAACGCCATGCCGTATGTCGATGGTTTTGTGGTGCCTGTTCCACGGGCCAAGCTGGACGCTTACAAGGACATGTCCAGGACCGCAGGCAGGATCTGGCGCGAACTCGGCGCACTCGAGTTCCGCGAATGCATCGGCGATGACGTCAAGCCGGGCAAGCTGACTTCGTTTCCGCAGAGCGTGATGCTGGAGGATGGGGAGGTGGTGGCGTTTTCGTGGATCGTCTATGAGTCGCGGGCCAAGCGCGACGAAGTCAACGAGAAAGTGATGAAGGATCCGCGCATGGCCGAGTTCATGAAGCCGGAGAGCATGCCTTTCGATGGCAAGCGGATGATTTATGGGGGGTTTGAGATGGTGGTGGATGTGTGATTCCGCGGGTTGCGGGCATTGCTGTTCACTTTTTTACGCTGTTCACGTAACGTGAACAAGCCGTAGAAGTGAACATCCTGGAGAAGTCCCCACAGTCTGAACACTGCGGGGATTTTTATATCCAGGACGTTAAGCTATTGCCTGCTGCAGCAAGCGTAAGCGCAATGTCACTCGCTCTTCTACGTTCTCAAGATGGCGTAGAGGCTTGATCATTTCGGTCAAGAGCCTGTCAAAGTCACGTTCGATAATTTGTCTGAGTACCTTGAGTGTGTTTTCACTGGCCATACGCTGAATATCCAGTCCTAGCAAATAGACACCTGCAAGGTCCGGGTCATGGTCACCGGCTTCGATAACACCGTCTACCTCGTATACCCGGTCGAAATTTCCAGCACTCGCATAGCTGTCCATGATGAAGATAAGATCTTGCGCATCTTTTGGGTTGTCTCTCCCACGATCGGACCAAGCGACGATCTTCAGGATCGCCAGTCCCGCTATCGAAACCACTCGTTGGACAAATCCTGGGGAGAACTCCACCGGTTCCGCTGCCGCTAATACGTCCTCGTAGCCCGCCACGTTCATAATCGTCTTCAGATCAGGGGGCCAGGCTATTTCGTTCGATCCTTTCGAAATGGCGCCGAACGGAACCAGGTCTATGTGATAGTCGTACTCTCCTTGCTCCCCCCTATAGTAAAGGCGCTGCTTGGCTCTTCCGCCCTCCTTGAACGTTTTGCGAGCCAGGAGTCCTGTACGCAACGCCTCGAACTGGTCCCAATCTTTCACAGCGACTGCAAAGTCGATGTCGTATGTCGCACGCCTGACCTCCAGCCCGAACACGTGGGTCAGCAGCACATCTCGCGCCGTTGCGCCGACAAGCATGTGGTCTATCCCCTCGGCATTCGCTGCAACTGCAACTTCGCGCAGGATTTCTACCGTGATCGGATCGATAGGGCGATCAGTCCGGATGGAATGCGGGCTCAATGAACTTCTCCTTGATCATGTTGGCAGTTTCTTTTGCTCGCGGATCGAGCAGTGATAGAAGGTCAGCGTAAACCAACAAAGGAGGCGCAATCCCTGGCTCGGGTTCGATGACTGGGGACCAAAATTTTTCCAAGACTTCGATAGGTCCGTGATCATCAGGCTTGAGTCGAATTTGCTTCGCGAGACGATTGATCAGGTTGCGCATTTCCATCGGATCCACATAAAGCGTTTGGGTTGATGGCTTCAGGTGTTTGAACATCTTTGCCGCTGCTACCTCCGATCCCCATGCTGCATGGGCCTGTGCGATGTCGGCGTGCTTCCACCAGTAAGGCTCAGGTGAACTGAAACGGCGGCTGTTGAGTTTCGTACGAAGTGTGGTGGGAAAGTTGGCAACCCACTCGGCTCTGAGGCGTTGAGGCTCCAGTAGTCTGCGAGAGTGCTTTGGACCGGCGATCAGGTAGCCTCGCCGCTTGAGGTCTTCCAGCACATTGTAAGCGGTGCCCAATGCAACTCCAGAGAGTACTGAAATCTCTTTGAATGTCGCGCTGACAAGTTCCGGTTTAGATAGAAGCGCAAAAATGACACGAAGCGCGGCCTGATTGGTCAGGCCCTTGGGCGCCTTGGCGGTTTGACGCCTGTGTTCGTCCTTTTCTCCTGTCGTAAAAACGAACAGCCCCGGCCCCCGCAAGTATGCGTTGCCGTGGGTATCAATGAACTGCAGGCCAACGGTTCTACAATGCGCGGCAAGTTCTTTACTGATGTAGTCGGTCACAAGTACAAGCTGCAAATTGATTTGTCTCAGCCTGCGATCAAGCTGATCGAGCTGATCGATTTGTGCTTTCCGATCGACATTTTTTTTGCATTCAACGACGTAACGATAGGCTTTACCGTCCAACGTAAGCTTCACTGAAGCATCGGCTTGATAGTCTGCCGCAACCTCTGGTTGAAACTGAACGGCAGTCGCTTGGATGTCGGTCTTTTTACAAAGAGCTTCAAGTGCACTGGATAGCAATCTCTGCGCTGAGTCGTGCTGTCCTGCGACCCCGGTGAACTCGCTCATTCAATTTTCTCCAATTTTCACGTTCCGTGAATACTGCGATTTTATGAAAATTTCTGAATTTTTTCAATAATTTTAAATTTTCACAGATCGTGAAATTTTCCTAAAAATGAAAAAGCCCGCTTCCCTCGCGGGAGCGGGCTTTATAACAATACAATTAACTCTTAGAACGGAATATCGTCATCCATATCCGAGAAGTTCGCAGCCGGCTTCGGCTGCGGACGGGCTGCCGGTGCCGGCGGCGCCTGGCGCTGCGGCGCCGGACGGCTCGGCGGGGCGTCGTAGCTGCCACCACCACCGCCACCACCGCCGTAGCTGTCGTCGCCACCGAAGCTGCTGTCGCCGCCCATGCCCTGGCGGCCGCCCAGCATCTGCATGTTTTCAGCAATAATGTCGGTGGCGTAGCGTTCGATGCCGTCTTTATCGGTGTACTTGCGGGTCTGCAGGCGGCCTTCGACGTAGACCGACGAACCTTTTTTCAGGTACTGGCCGACGATTTCGGCCAGGCGCCCGAAGAAGGAAATGCGGTGCCATTCGGTCAGCTCTTTCTGCTCGCCCGAGTTGCGGTCCTTCGACTTGTACGAGGTCGCCACCGCGATGTTGGCGATGGCGTCGCCGCTCGGCATGTAGCGGATTTCGGGATCGCGGCCGAGATTGCCGACGATGATGACCTTGTTGACTGATGCCATGGTGAAACTCCTAGGTTGATCCCCGACTCTGCATGTTGACTAAGTGCCGGAGAAGCTGTTGATGTTGGTCCGTTATTATGCCTGTTTGCTTGACCTTTTGGTTGACCTGATAGGCAACTTTTTACAGGTGTTGCAGGCTGGCGGACGCCCTGTTTTCCGACATCCGCTCAGACCACCAAAATGGGGGCAAAGTGCCGCTTTTGGAAGAGATACCGGTCAAAATTCTTGAGGTAACAATGCGCTAATTAATGGCGCGTCATGACTGCAGGTTCACCGCCGTGACCACCCCTTTGACTGGCGTGATGTACAGCACCCCGTTGGGCGAGATCGACAGCCAGCCGCCCTCCGGCGTGCGCCATGCGACTTTCCGGGTCGCGATGTCGATCGCATACGTTCCGCTGGTCGACTGTGAGTAGCTGCTGACGAACAGCAGGTTCCTGGTGGCCAGGATGGCATTCGCCCCCGACGTCGGTGCCGGCGTCGGCATGCTCCACAGCAGCTTGCCGGTGGCCCTGTCGATCGCCTGGATCGCATTGCTGGCAATGCCGTACAGCACGGGTCCCGGCGGCGCGGCCAGTTCCAGCAATTCCGGGCCCTGCCACTTGAAGGTGCCCCGCTTCAGGTCGGTCGCTACGAGGCCACCCGCGGCGAGCGCGTACGCCGTCCCATCCGAGACCATGCCCGGCATCGGCGCATCGGTAAATTGCCGGTGGTGTTCGAGCACCGTTTTGCCGGTGCGCGCATCGACGCCGAGCAGGCCGCCGCTGGAAAAGGCGGCGTACACCCGGCCGCCCTCGACGGCCGGCGCAAAGGCGTGATTCGCGGCGCCGCTCCACTCGCTTTCCCACAGCAATGCGTGAGTGGAAACATCGAACTTCGCAAGCAGTTTGCCGCCGGCACGATCGTTCACGTAGATACCGTCACCTGCGATGACCGGGGCCAGGCGCAGGTCAGCCGTCGAGTGGCCGGCCGTGCGCCGGGCCGGCATCGTCCGCTTGTCGAGCAGTTTTCCGGTGCGCTGGTCGAAGAACCAGAGAGCGTCGCCGTCCAGGCCGGCTGCGCTGCTCAGTACGACCTTGCCGTCGTGGGTCGCTGGCGGGTCGACGATGTCGGGCTGGCCGAGCGGCGCGGTCCAGTTTTGCTTGCCGCTCGCTTCGTCGATCGCATGCAGGCGCCAGGTACCGGCGGCGTCGCGGACGACGGCGAAAGCCTGTCCACCGTCGAGCGCAAGCTGGGCCTGGGACACCGCGACGCCGACCGGCAGCGGCCAGCGGAAACGGCGCGAGAATGTGGCCGGATCGAAGGTGGCGGGCACGTAGTTGGTGTGCCCCGGATTGCCGCCCGTTGTCGACCAGGCGGGCACGCCCGGGATGGCGGACAGCGCCGTCGATCGGGCCGGCACCGGCTGCGGCGCCATGATGGCGGGTGCGTCCACTTGCACCGTCGCCGTCGTCGTCGCTGCGGGCAGGCTGACCGCGGTGCGGTCGCCGCTGCTGCCGCAACCGGCTTGCACAATGGCCAGCATGATCAGGCCAAGCGGACCCAGAACGGTTTTCATGATTGAAGCCAGGAATGAAGTATGAAAGGGCGGGAAGTATTCCACTGCCCGCCACGCCTCTCAATTCCATAGCCTCAGATACCAAAAGTCATTAAGTAATTCATACTTTTTATAAATCACCATCCATGCACCACAAATTTATTTTCAGATTTTGATCGCTTTGTCATTGAAGAGCGCTTGAAACAGCCCACATAGATGCGGTCCCCGATGAGTCTGTTGCGTCTGCTTGCCAGACTGCCATGCAAGGATATTCACGCTGGCACGAGCAATTCAGTGGCACATACGGGCAAGAAAAAAAACGGCTATAGTTAACGGTTCTCCCCGATTGGCCCGCCCACCGCGACCGTCTCGTGCGCCGGCCCTCAAACCATGTGAAAGGCTTCAAAACAAGCTAATGGAAGAAATCCGAATCCGCGGCGCCCGCACGCACAATCTCAAGAACATCAACCTCGATCTGCCGCGCAACAAGCTGATCGTGATCACCGGCCTGTCGGGTTCCGGCAAGTCCTCGCTCGCGTTCGACACGCTGTACGCCGAGGGCCAGCGCCGCTATGTCGAATCGCTGTCGGCCTATGCACGCCAGTTCCTGCAGCTGATGGAAAAGCCGGACGTCGACCTGATCGAGGGCCTGTCGCCCGCGATTTCGATCGAGCAGAAGGCGACCTCGCACAATCCACGCTCGACCGTCGGCACCGTCACCGAGATCCACGATTACCTGCGCCTGCTGTACGCGCGCGTCGGCACGCCCTACTGCCCGGACCACTCGCACGAGCCGCTGGCCGCGCAGACCGTGTCGCAGATGGTCGATGCCGTGCTGGCCATGCCGGAGGGGACCAAGCTGATGATCCTGGCGCCGGTCGTGGCCAACCGCAAGGGCGAGCACGGCGACCTGTTCCAGGCGATGCAGGCCCAGGGTTTCGTGCGCTTCCGCATCCAGAGCGGCACCGGCACGGCCAAGATCTACGAGATCGACGACCTGCCCAAGCTGAAGAAGACCGAAAAGCATACGATCGACGTCGTCATCGACCGCATCAAGGTCAATGACGAGATCAAGCAGCGCCTGGCCGAGTCCTTCGAGACCGCGCTGCGCATCGCCGACGGCCGCGCCGTGGCGTATGAAATGGATACCGAGAAGGAGCACATCTTCTCGAACAAGTTCGCCTGCAACGTCTGCGGCTATTCGCTGCAGGAGCTGGAGCCGCGCCTGTTCTCCTTCAATAACCCGATGGGCGCCTGCCAGGAATGCGATGGCCTGGGCCACATCG
>Ga0308168_1000622_pt1 | contig 41071 bp, 34 predicted proteins | sample PhyCR2_FD_202133 | JGI IMG/M metagenome (GOLD analysis project Ga0308168, IMG submission 202133) | Phyllosphere microbial communities from UC Gill Tract Community Farm, Albany, California, United States - DLSLRC.R2 | ecosystem: Host-associated > Plants > Phyllosphere > Unclassified | place: USA...
ATCGGACTTCAATTGTGCCGACAGGGCAAGCAGGGAGTTGAGCTGTGCAGGGGTAAAATCGAGCAATTTCAGGAAGTGTTTTTTATACAGTTCAGACATTTTATCCTCACATGGCAAAGGCCACTTTTTGAATTAAAATTCAATTTATATGTATCAATATGCAGTTGCAACCCTGTTTCACAAATCTTTCTTACAAAGGTGGAGGCAAACACATCCGTGTGTGAAAATAGAAGTATCTGCCGCACTTTAAAGAGGAACGAGCCATGGCAAACCCAGAACTGCTGGAAGAACAGCGCGAAGAGACGCGACTGATTATTGAAGAACTGCTGGAAGACGGCAGCGATCCGGATGCGCTGTACACCATCGAGCACCATTTCTCTGCGGATGATTTCGAAGCGCTGGAAAAGCTGGCGGTTGAAGCGTTCCGTCTGGGTTACGAAGTGACCGAGCCAGAAGAGTTGGAAGTGGAAGAGGGCGACACCGTCATCTGCTGCGATATCCTGAGCGAAGGTGCGCTGAAGGCAGAGCTGATCGACGCCCAGGTTGAACAGCTGATGGACCTGGCCGAACGTTTTGAAGTGGAATACGACGGCTGGGGCACCTACTTCGAAGACCCGAACGGTGAAGAGGGTGACGAAGACGACGACGAAGATTTCGTTGATGAAGATGACGACGGCGTGCGTCACTGATTAATTTAATACACGGGACATTCGCGTTGCATCGAGGCGGCAACGGCGTGACGCCCCGGTCGCTAATTTAAGTCAGTGACTGGGGTGAACGAAGGCAGCCAACGAAGAGGCAGCGTAAAGAGCGACGTGTATTTGCGGCAGCGAAAGCTGCCGCATCCAAAAGGTTAAAAATGGATTACCCGCAGATACTTGCCCCTGTTCTCAACTTCCTCCAGTGCCCGACCCCGCAAGCATGGATTGATAAAGCCCGCGACCCGGCTAACCTGCCGCTGTTGCTCACCGACCATATGGTGTGCGAACTCAAAGCCGCCCAGACCGCGCTATTATTGGTGCGTAAATACGTCGCCGACGAGAGCGGTGCCGACGCGCTGCTGGAGTGGCTCAAGCCCTACGAAGCCTTTACCTTCCGCGAAGGCCCGGAACCGGATTTTGTCGCCCTGCATAAGCAGATTGGCAAAAGCGTGATGCCCAAAACCGACGACCCCTGGGGCCAGGCGCTTATCGACAGCATGGTGCTGCTGATTAAAGAGGAGCTGCACCATTTCTGGCAGGTGCGAGAGGCGATGCTGATGCGTAACATTCCCTACGTCAAAATCACCGCCAGCCGCTATGCCAAAGGGATGCTGAAAGCCGTGCGCACCCACGAGCCGCTGACGCTGATCGACAAGCTGATTTGCGGAGCCTATATCGAAGCACGCTCCTGCGAACGCTTCGCCGCGCTGGCACCGTTCCTCGACGAGGAGTTGCAGAAGTTTTACCTGTCGCTGCTGCGCTCTGAGGCGCGGCATTATCAGGACTATCTGCGCCTGGCGCAGCAGGTCAGCGATGACGACATCACCCCGCGCGTGAAGCTGTTTGGCGAGATAGAGGCGGAGCTGATCTTATCCCCGGACAGCGAGTTCCGCTTTCATAGCGGGGTGCCGGTTAACATGACATAAGGACAGGGAACGATGAAAAAGGGTTTACGTATCGCCATTGCCGTGGTGCTGGGTATGGTGGCGGCAGGCTGGATTTACCGCGACAAAGCGCCCAACACCGAACAACAGCTCGACACCGCGCTCAGCAGCATGCCGGTGTGGCAGGTGATTAAAGAGCAGGAACCCGAGTTCCGCAAAAAGGTGCAGGACGAGATGCTGGCCCTGCAAAAAGCGGGCAAAAACGAACAGCAGATTATCGACACCGTGCAGCCGAAGATTTTGCACTTGCAGATGGCGCGCCTGCAAAACGCCCCGGACGCCAACGTGGTCGAGTATATGAAGATCAACATGGAGCAGACCGCCGCCATGCAGAAGGTGAGCGATGACAGCTGCTACCGTTTCCTCTACCCGGAGGTGAAGGGCGGCGTCAACCCGATGCGTCTGCTGGATAAAGATCTGATGCAGCGCCGCATGCAGGCCGATGTCGACATGATGCGTGCCGCCGCTGGGCCGAACAAACATACCGTGACTCCGCAGGAGATTCAGCAGGCTGAAACCGATGTGGTGCCGATTATCCAGAAGCTGACCGGGAAGTATGGCGACGATATCGAGCTGCTGCAGATGCCGCAAAAAGGGAAGGGCAAAGAGAAGCAGAGCTGCGATCTGGTGCAGGATCTGTGGAACAACGTGCTGGCCCTGCCAGAGCCGAACGCCGCCGGGCTGATACGTTATGCGGTGTCGGATCTGTAACGGCAGTTGGGTTACGCTGGTTTTTTGGACACTTAGCTGCGGAACTGCACGTCGCCGCTTGCATGGCGGCGTGCGACAGGTATAATCCACAACGTTTCCGCATCCCCTTCAGTGCCGAAGTGGCGAAATCGGTAGACGCAGTTGATTCAAAATCAACCGTAGAAATACGTGCCGGTTCGAGTCCGGCCTTCGGCACCATAAGTACTTCCAAGACCATCCGAGAAAGTCGGGTTTTTTCCTTAAAAATAAATACTTTTAGCGATTTTTATGTCCTTAGTCGTCCGTGGTTGTCCGTTGAAATCCGGATGTCATTGGGGGCATCTTAACTTCGATTAGAAATTTGCCCCAAATGAAGCTCAACGCCAGACAGGTCGAGACCGCAAAGCCAAAGATAAACCTCGAAAATGGCCAATGGCGGAAGTTTATATCTCGAGGTTTCGGTCAAGGGTTATAAATACTGATGTATGAAGTACCGACGCCCTTCTGCCAAAAAAGAGAATCGCCTTGCCTTTGGTGTTTGGCCTACTGTGACGCTTGCTCAGGCAAGAGCAAAGCGCGACGAAGCTAAAAAGCTGTTAGTGCAGGGTATAGACCCCAAAGCTGAATAGAAAGAAGCTCAGGCCGAGAATTCGGGGCTTATACTTTCGAAACTATCGCTCGTGAATGGCATCCCAGTAATAAGCGCTGGAGTGAAGACCACCGAGCACGCGTTCTACGCTATCTTGAGCTTTATATCTTCCCTCATATCGGTTCGTCCGACATTCACCAATTCAAAACTTGTCACCTGTTAGCCCCGATCAAAAAAGTTGATGCCAGTGGTAAAAACGACGTTGCTCAGCGTCTTTAGCAGCGTATCACGGCAATTATGCGTTATGCCCTACAGAACGATTAAATGACTCAAACCCAGCCAGTGATATGGCCGGTGCGCTATCGACAACCAAAGCGCGACATTACCCCGCTTTACCCTCCAGACGGTTCCCTGAGTTTCTCGCTCGTCTTGCTGCATATCTTAGCGTGTAATGACACGGATCGCGGTCGAGCTTTCCTTACTGACTTTTGTGCGTTCAAGTGAGTTACGTTTCGCGCGTTGGGATGAGTTCGACTTCGATAAAGCCCTTTGGGGCGTACCTGCAAAACGAGAGGAAATTAAGGGTGTGCGTTACTCGTATCGTGGCATGAAGATGAAAGAGGAGCGTATCGTTCCGCTTAGTCGGCAGGCGATGATTTTGTTAGAGCAACTTAAGCAAATTAGTGGTGATAAAGAGCTGCTTTTCCCGGGGGATCACGACGCAACTAAGGTTATGAGTGAAAACACATTAAACAGTGCGTTGCGTGCCATGGGTTACGACACTACGACCGAAGTTTGTGGGCATGGATTCAGAACGATGGCACGTGGCGCGCTCGGTGAGTCAGAGTTATGGAGGGACGACGCGATAGAACGACAGTTGAGTCATTCAGAGCGGAATAATGTGCGTGCGGCTTACATACATACTTCTGAGCATTTGGATAAGCGTCGTTTGATGGTTCAATGGTGGGCTGACTTTCTTTTTGAAAACTCTATTGAATTGATAACTCTATACTAGTTTGCAAAAAAAACTTAACACTCTTAAATCTTAATAGTAATATTTATAATAGTTTTGTTATCTTATCTTAAATTTCTTTAGCAAAGGAATGATATTTGATGATTACCAAAAATATAGTTATTAGTGCATATAATTGTCTTAAGTCGTACGCTTATTATGAAAATCTTAATTTTTATTTGAAAGCAGAAGTAGCACGTTTTGAAAGCTCTAAGTTTCATACAAAAATAAATCGAGTTGTTAATTTTTTCGAAAATGACAACGAGGAATTTTCTAGATGGCTAAACAAGATTGAAGTTGAGTTGTTACCTAAGAAAATTGATAGTCATTTAGGCTTTACTCAAGATAGTGGGGCCTTATTCTTAAGTAACAACAAAACCGCTGATGAATATAAAGTTAGTGCGGTAAATTATTTGATTGTTGCCCCCGTAGAAATTTACCTAATCGAAATTTTATGGTCTATTTTTGTTGGTTCGATGCTTGATGATAGATTTTCAGAATCAGTTTACGGTAATAGGATATCTAAAACTATCAAGAAGTATTCAAAACAAAATGACGATAATAAAAGAATTTATGCAAAAAATATATTTGAAAGATATATTGATAACTATAATAAATGGAGGGATGGGGGAATAGATAAAGCTATCGATGTAATAGAAAAAGAACGAAATGATGTTGCAATATTGTCTCTTGATCTTAAAGGTTTTTACTATAACATCGACATTGATTTTGATTCCATTGATGAAATTATCGAGAGTTGTCAAATGGATGAAATAAAAGAAATTTCTTTCTTTCTTAATGAAAAACTTAAGATGATGCATCATAAGTATAGAGAGAAGATATCTCCTTATATTGCTTCTACACATCCATCATCGGTATCAAAAGGCATTCCAATTGGATTTACTTCTTCGGCGATTTTGTCTAACTGGTATCTATCTGGATTTGATAAGGATATTAAAGCTAAGATTAATCCTTCTTATTATGGGCGATATGTGGATGATATTTTATTTGTGTTTTCCTCTCCCAAAATAGAAAAGGAAGATAATGGTAATGAAGTCGTGAAATTTATTGAACGAACATTAAATGATTTCATTATACCTACGGAGGATAACAAAGGCTTTACCTTGACTAGTAGTTATCATGGGTTACCGATACAAAAAGATAAACTTATCTTCCATTATTTTAACAAAGAACACAGTCTCGCTGGCTTGCAAGTTTTCAAACAAGAAATTGAAAATAGGAGTAGTGCTTTTCGTTTTTTACCTGAAGAGCATATTTCTAGTGATCTGGATAAGTTTGCGTATGATATTTTGTTTGATGGCTCAGCCAATAAGTTTAGAAGTATTGTCGGCATGGGTGAGAATGAAACCGAACTATCTAAATATATATCATCTCATATTTTAGCGCATAGGCTATGTAATTTGCCCTCCAACGAAAATACATTAAAGCAGATTACATTATTCTTTAAAGGTGAGAATGGATTACGGTTCTGTAGGCTATGGGAGAAGGTATTGTCTTATACCTTGATAACGAGGAAATACGGTTTCTCAATAATGTTCTATAAGCAGGTTATTGAGTTGATAGGTAAAATAAAATGGTATGAGAACGACATTGATGATGGAAATATTTCAGATAAACTTAAAGATGGAATGCAACAGTATATTAACATTTCATTTTGTTTAAATCTAGCTTTACTGGACTTGGATGTTTTATTAAATGATGATAAGCCTAGAGATAGATCATTGGAAGGTATATGGAGCTTAATCAAACAGCATAATCAAATGCCTGCTATGATTCGCCTTTTTAGAAAAAGTAATATGATTCGTCACAATTTAGTGGCTTGGCCTTTAGCGAATTACACTAAATATAATGGAGATCTTACCGAAGAAAACTTATACAGTAAGCTTCATGGTTTTTCACTTGTCGATGCTAAATTAAATAGAAGTCCAAGATATATTCATGCCGATGAGAGGCAGCTTTATGATTTAATAGATGCGCTGGATACTAAATTATTGGATGATTTTACACAGCTTAATGAATATCATAAGAATCATTGTTCCGTAGATAAGATAAAAGAAAATAGGGCGCTTGAGATTAAGATAGGTATTGATGATAAGAATGTAAGTGATGTAATAAAAATCGCTCTTGCAAATATGAAGGTTGAATCTCGAGATATCGAAAGTGCATGCAGGAAGGATCAATCACCGAATTTAAGCTATGAGCGTCAGAGAAATCTTTATCGTATCCTTAATTCCTCTACTGAAGAAAATGTTCAAATACTTCTTTTGCCTGAGCTCTCAATACCAGTTTCATGGTTGCCATTTATGGCTGCACACTCAAGAAGAAAACAAATTGCTTTGATATTTGGGCTCGAGCATTGGGTTGTCAAAGATTCTGCTTATAATATATTGGTGGAGATGCTACCTTATACTTCTGATTTCAACAATAAATCCAGCATGCTAATATTTAGAGTAAAAAATCACTACGCGCCAGGTGAAATTAGAATGCTCTCATCCTTAAGGTTAGATATTCCTTCTCCTAAGCCTGAGGAACAAAAATATCACTTGATTAAATGGAGAAATGTATATTTTTCAACATATAATTGTTTTGAATTGGCAAATATAGAACACAGAGCATTATTCCGCTCAAAACTAGATATATTGTTTGCAAGTGTTTGGAATAAAGATATTAATTACTATCAACATATCACTGAGTCAGCGGCAAGAGACCTTCATTGTTATGTTGCTCAATCAAATACTTCTCATTACGGTGGGTCTTGCGTTCTCCAGCCGACAAGTAGCACTATTTCAAATATGATATATGTAAAGGGTGGTGAAAATCACTGTATTTTAACTACTTCTCTTAATATCTATGCATTGAGAGAGGCTCAATATCGTTCATTCAGAATCGATTCGGATTTAATTAAAGATAACCCTCCTGGGTTTGACTATGATGCACTTTTAATGCGAGGTGTAAGATGAGTGCTTTTTGGGAAGGGATTTTGTCATCGAGTATTTCTTTGGCTGTCATTGGCTTTGTATGTAAAATTTTTTTAAAACATATTGATAAAAGAGAGCTCGAATCCTTTAAAAGTAAGTTGAAGTATGAAAGTGATATAAAAGTTAGGGAAGAGGAGCGCAGCTATGATATTCAAAAGGCAAGGGATCTTGAAATCGGTCGTTGGGGGCTAACTTTGCTTAGCGCTGCGAATGGTGTTTTAGGTCGGTTGTGTTATATCAAAGAACATAAAGGCCTTCTTTCGGATCAATATTATATTGATAGTACAAGGTATTATATAGGTCAGTATCTTTTTTGGGCTCAGTTGTTTAGAAGAAATAGAGATTCTTCTGTTTTTTCCCCAACAAGTGATGAGGTGCTTATTACCGAATTGATTAAAAATATTTCAATTACCCTACGAGGGAATAATTTAGGATTGCCTTGCATTCGTTCTCTCGAACAAAAATATATTGGCGATAGCTTTGATATTAATGGTGAGTGCATTACTTATAAGGAGTTTTTAGATGGCAGAGTGTTGGAAAGATACTCAGTATTAAACGATTTTGTTGATTCTGTTTTAGATGATAATAATAAAGAGTTTATAAATAATATCATCGTTCCATTCCAAGACTTGAAATCTAGATTTGAGGCAGCACTTCAAAATAAATAACTTCACTTCTGGCGCGCAATGCTCTCCCCGCCACGCCTGCCCGCTTGATGTGCCGCTTTTAATGCAGGTGCATCAGTGGGCTCAGGCCGCAGCAGGGCTGGCGCGGGAGAGAGTTTTGAGGGGTTAAAAACGCATGCAAAACCATGCACCTGATGCATGCATGGCTGTTTCGGCAAAAATGGCGGGATTTTCGGGTATTTTTTTCCGGGCTACCGGGCGGCCAGTTCAGGGCGTTTATTCACGTAATTCTGGTTTTGCACAGGGGTATATTTTTCACGGCTGTCAGCCCGCGAAGCCGCGTCAGGCCTGAATCCGGCAGCCGTTAATAATTCACTGTCCTGTGCTGAATAATTAATTTTTCGCCTCTGGCAAGCCAGACCTGGAGGGCTTCACGCAAATATTCAACGGAATGCTGCATGACGCATTGTTTTACGGCGCTGTGCTGCCCGTGATAACCCATGAGCTCAGGTGCCAGCGCGGCGGCCTGCTTAGCACCGTGCGACACCATGAAATCATCCAGCCGGTTACGGATGCTGATGCGCTGCATATCCTCATGTGCACGGATATAGCATCCGGCGGTCCGGTTCACTTCCCATTTCTTCACATCAATAATATCGCGCAGCATTTGGAGTGACCGGGAATCGCTGTCATTCCCGGTCGCAAAGAGTTCCTGAAATTCCCGCTCAGCTTCTGCCAGTTCATTTTTACGGGTAAGCCAGGTGTTTTTATTTTTCTGGCAGGTATTAAAGGACTGTGCCAGTGTTATCTCATTCATCCTGTTTTCCTCAGTGGCGCACGGACGAGCGCGCGCGGTTTCCAGTCAGGGATGCCGCTACGGGGGCCACCTGAACCGGTGTCTCCTCCTCTTTCTCCGCGGGCGGGCTAATCACTTTGTCGAAGGAGTCCAGCGTGCTGAAGGAAGCCGAACAGAAGACATTCACGCACTAGTGATAACTCTGTTTCACCGTATCTGACAGATAACGGCTGGTCCGCACGTGGGCGGCATTCTGACAGAACGGACAGCGCATCATGACAGCAGCCCCCGCTCTTTCAGGTCTGCCTCTCGCTCACGCATCTCCTGATGGAATTTATAGCGGGCAGTCGGGGTGGATGCCCGGGTCGTATTCATGTGCGGGAGTGTCTTAGCCGGCAGACCGGTGCGGTAAAGAACGGGTTCATCGTTCAGACGGATGTGACACGCCTGAATGGAATTTTTCAGCCATGCGGCCACCTCGTTCATGATGGCTTTTTCCGGCTCCACATAACCAATCGCCGCCGAAGCCTCACTCTCAAGTACGCCACTGTGCGCCAGCATTTTCAGCTTCATTGCACGGACAAGCGCCCCGCAGCTCTCTCGCTAATGTTGGCTAACGAAATGTTTGTTAAAGACGAATACAGTTAAGTAGTATGTGCTGAGCATTTCGTATTTTGGTTTTGTGCTCAGATAGACATGTCATCTGATAATATTCACACAGAGATTTCTTCGACAAAAACTTTCAGATTAGAAGATGGTGACTCTATTTTTTAAAAACGTCAGCTTTACTCATTATTTATACTCGATGGACTATTGTTTATCTACAATAAATCTATTGCTTTCATTTCATAATTATAAAGTATATTTTCGTCAAACTAAATATAGTTTTATTCTGACGCTGATACGGTACCGAAAATATCTCTTTAAGCATCTAAAAAGAATCAAGGGTTCTCGGAAATCGATTGACTTTTAGATGAAATTGTAGGGGTGCTTATAACCCTTTTAAAAATTAGAATAGATTGGGTCTTTATTTTTTATTAATTAAGGTTAAACCATTTGATAAGGTTGTCGCTATTTTAAAAAAATATAATATTATTTTGTTAGAATCCGTGCGCTCAGCGTTATTACTTTTGCATTATGAATGCTAATAGCATTGGATGATATTGCAACTATTTATTTTGAAGGGGAAGCATTATGCCTATTATGATTTTCCTTAGTCAAAGTGGTTAAATAAAAGTTGGTATCCATATAGCACAACCCTATATTGGTTTAGCAAAAAAACATAGGGGAAACAATATTTATTTCCCCAAGGAGTTATTTTTAAAAGCTCTACGCTTTTGTTGGAAGACTATTGTGTGGCCCAAGAAATTTATCACCATTAAAGTGAATCATATGTTCAGGTCTATCAGCAAGCCATACCTCAGTTTCCCAGGCAATTTCGGGTAGCCATTTAGCAAAATCTTTTCTGCTTAAAAATGCTGTGACAAAAACTACACCATATGGACAATTTTTGAGTACAGTTCTTTTTAATTCAATACACCGCTCGGGATTTAAAGGATTAGAAGAATGTACGGCTTCAATCAAGTATAGCCACTTTTTTTCTTCACTAAAGGCAATAATATCTGGTAACATACCTCTATCTTCAATATTAAGGCCTAACTCTATCATTTCATTTGTACATTTGAACATTTGTTTTTCTGAGGTATCGCCAATATATAAAACTGTAGCATTATTACCGAAAATAGGCAGAAACTCGTCAATCACAGCTTTTTGGATTCTATTATGAGGACCATCATCAAGACTAATAACAACCCCTTCAGCTAATTTAACTTTAAGTTTATTAGTAAGTCGTTGGCTGTGGAAATTGGCGATATATTCACGATCGACTTTAAACGAGGCGATAGCATCTGGCCAGGCAGGAGTATCGTATGCGCGTAAAAGTTCAGCAAATTTATCATCAATAGCATATCCTCTAGTGCCATCATTAGTATCAGCGTCCGGGTTGTTTGCACTGTTAACAACCAATCCCATACCAACTGGACGCTTCAAATCCTTTCTACGGATGTCATCATAGCTTCCGGAACTAATATTTTCTTCGAAGTTTTCGTTAATATAAATTATTATTTTACGGGTCGTCAAAATCCTTCCATCTTTTAAGGATTTGACATCACTCCATAAAGAGTGAGTAGTCGAGTTGCAAAGTGCAAGGATACACATAGCCAAACGCTCAAGTCGTCTGGGGGTCATGTTATCCAAAGGCATTCCAATTTGTGTAAAAATATCTAAAATTGCTATGATTTTATTTCTTAGCTCTTCGGTTTTTTTTGATGCAATTTTTATTTTAATCATTTCCATTTTATAACATTTCCAACTGTACGTTTTTTAATTCTGAATGATCATTATTTAAATAAGAAACTATACTCTTAGCTATGTGATAAGCCATGAGAGGTGGTACTGCGTTGCCAACTTGCTGAAACTGAGAGGACTCCGCTCCGGTAAATTCAAACCAATCGGGAAAACTTTGAAGCCTTGCTCCTTCGCGAACATTCAAACGTTTACGCTTCCCATTTGGAAGTTTTATTCTAAGCATATCACCAGTAGCACCAGCAAGATTCCTACATGTCACGGTTCGCGCTGGCCTGTCCATATGAAGGTCTCTTGGCGTAATACATTTAGATGCCTTTTCGTATTTGGCAATATATTCATCTTGGCTGGGAGTTACAAATTTGTGATCTGGTAATACATTGTTAGCGATATCTGAAAGCGCATCACCAGCAGTAAATTTATAATCTAGTGCTTTTGGGAATGTATAACCGCCATCATGCCCAATGACTATTAATCTTTCCCTGTTTTGTGGTACTTCATAATGTACGGCCTTAACAAGTTGAAAGCTAACGCAATAACCAAGTGATTCTAACCTAGTTATTATTTCTGATAAATATTCTTTATTTTTATACATCATGCCCCGCACATTTTCAAACATGCAGAGTTTTGGTTTGACCATTTTTACTGCATTCAGAAAAATAGGGAAACCATCACGAGAATCTTTTAACCCATGTTGATTACCTCCGACACTAAATGGTTGACACGGCGGACCCCCGATAATTAGATCCGCTCTCGGAAATTCAGTTTCGGTAGTTAAGGTCACTTGATGACATATTCCAGACAAATTCTTGTTATACGTTGCCACTGCATCAATGTCTTGTTCATAGCCTATTGTCTCAAAGCCAGCGGCTTCAAAGCCTAGTGCTAATCCTCCACATCCGGCGAAGAGGTCTAACGTTACCAAACCGGTCTCATTTGAATTTGTTGGCTTTAATTGGTTGAGACTATCAAAGTAAGATTTCATAATTTATTCAGACTGTTAGGGGAAAAACACTAATTCATATCTATTGAGGTTACCATTTTTTTTACGATATGTCCGGTTTTTTAGAACGTAGCTACAAGTAACTGGCTACTTTTTAAAGAACACATGGTAAAACCAGGAGAAGGCATAATATTATTTCTTAGGATTTTAAGCTAATAAAAAACACGAAGATATAACACTGTGATTTTATTTATAGATGAAAGAAATTTATAAATGCATATATATGATAGAATATTTATAGCGGATAACTTTTTCTTTTTAAAAAATCCCCCAGCGAAAGTAATCCTATTTTATGAAAATTTATAAACTTCATTTCTATGCCATTCAAGAAATTTCTCTTCGGGATAATTTCCTTTTGTAGTTGGCAAAAAGATCTGCTTCCCAGCAAAATCCCAGAACAACTTTCCAACGATTTCACTCCCATTCACGCCCTTCGACACCAACACCCGCATATCCTCATCCAACCCAATTGACCCTTTATCAAACGCCTTATGGTGAATCGCACAGAGCGCCAGCCCGTTTGGAACCTCACACGGCCCGCCATGCTGCTTCCATTTGATATGTGCCGCTTCAAGCGCAACAGAAGAATGATCGTGCCGCATGTTGAATCCACAGATCGCGCATTGATAGTTATAAGCACGTAACACTTGCTGGCGGAACTGAGGATCGCGAACCTTGCGGATCTGCCTGATATCAAACCCCATCTCGTCAGCGATCTCTTCCTGAATACTTTCCGGGAAATGGGCTTCAAGAATCTGCTGCGCCAGCGAACCGATAAGGTTTTTGTTCTTACTCAGCAGCGCATAATGTTGCTCATCAAACCCACCTGTGACGTGATGCTTTACCAGTTCTCCAGCGGGTGGCTGCCTGCTGCTACCCGTTGTTGAACAAAACTCGTCATTCTGTAGCTCCCAGAAGCCATCCCCTTTAAGCCGCCAGAACGGCATATCGGGGCGGTACTGCGCACGTTGCGGACCAAAACGCTCCAGCAGGCTATGCAGCTGATCGCGGATTTCTGTACCGTAATCGAACAAGCGAGTATGCCCCTGCTGGTAGTTCGCCAGCACATACAGTAGCAATAACGGTTTATGCGGCGCACGCTGATCTCCTTTGCGCCAGATAGTGATGTCGGCAATTGCCTGTTCGAGAGTTTTGCTAGAAGCCATCGCGTTACAGAAGAAGGTAAATAATTGCGATGATGCTCGCAAAACTCGACCCGATCAACCTACCAGCTTCTTACAAGTAATAAAAATGTGGCCATCGACGCCCTCACATCAATCCTCATTCCGGTACTAAATCCGGTTCCATTCACTCAATGGTCTTTCATGAAGAACGCCGGGATTCAGGTGAAATCCCCATAACGCGTCACTTAGCTCTCGGTCAATGCAGGATTGTCAGTAGGTCCTACCTAAAATTAGCAAACTTCCTAACCGTGTCATTAGTAGCCGAAGGAATCAGCATTCAATTAAACCATTTTAATTCAGGGTGCTTTTTATCCTACTCAAAGACTGCACTAAATTAACTATCAACGCTAAACAACTAATTACCCCAGGTTCATACCTCGCACTCTATATACGCATAATCCCCCCGCATTTAACCCCCCAAACTCCGTTTATTAGTAGTTGCCTAACCTATGCAAAGCCATATCATTCTGCCGATAACAAATCTCAATTTAGGGAATGAAGATGAAAGACGCGTGGCTGGATACGTGCTCTACAACCATCCAGGACTTCGTGGAACGCTCTACGAGGCTACAGCCAGATAATCTTGATCTGGAATTGGTCGAAAAAATCGATTTTGACTACCAGATTAACCTAAGTCTGCATTTTCGTGTTGAGACGACAGACCACACTCAGGTGGGAAGAGTCAGCGCCGGGAACGGCACCCGCGTTTTTACCAGTACTTTCCAGTACGCCGAGGCTCTCCAGGCTGAAACCAGCGCTGTCTTATCCCGTGCAGAAACCCTTCGTGAAGCTCAGGCGCTGGTCCTTTCCCATCCTTACGGTGCACTTAAAAAAGATCACGAAATCTACTCCCATCCAACACGCCTTTGTTTAACTGAAGACTGCACGAACTGTAATGGACGCGGACAGGTCAATTGCTCCTGGTGCTATGGTACTGGTCGCGTGAGCTGCACCACCTGCGGGGGAAGTGGGCAGGTACTGGAACAGCGAAGCCATTTCGATCACTACACCAATCAGTACCGCACGGAGAGCCACTATCGGATGTGCTACACCTGCTCAGGCGGTAAGGTGAACTGCAACCACTGTAGCGGCTCGGGAAACCAGCGCTGTTCCCCCTGTGACGGAACAGGTGAAACAACCCGCATTACCCGGCTTTCCAGCGTTGCCGTGCCTCAGTACCAGTTGATCTACCATCGTGAGGATGTGCCGACGTTCATTAAAGATGGCCTCTACAAAGCGGGCATCCCGGAACTGGCGAGTTATGGCGCCGTTGAACTGGCAGATTCCAGTATTGATGAGGGGTTGCGTAACGTTAATTTTATCTACAACGCCAGCGTACCCTTTGCCAGGTTTACGAGTCAGCTGCGCCAGGCCCAGCTTGCTGAACAGCCTGTTAACTGGATTGTTTACGGGCGTCGTCCGCAAATACTGGATGCAGGACATGTCGTTGAATTGATGTTAAAAAACGATCTCAATGAGCTTGTTTATCGAAGCACCAGAGGGAAACTGCTCAATCCGCTTGTTGCGGCGTGTAGCCGTAAAACGGTGGCCACATTTATGGAATCGGAAGCCCATCAGGACATGCTGGATGCGAACCGCGCGGGTAAATCCGGGGAGATGCTCCGCGAAGCGATGAATCGTGGGGTCACTACGACCTATATTGATGAAGCCCTGACCAGCCTGAAAGCCATTACCCAGGCTGTGCAAAACTGGTCGGTGGTGAAGTGGGCAATCTTCAGCGCTGTCATCATCTATCTTTTTATGCCTCTGTACACCGCTTATGGCGACATCTGGATCAGCGACATTGCGACAGGACGGGTTTATCTTACGCCATTCCTGCGCTGGGATAATCAGCATAATTTACTCGCTTCCCTGGAGGTACTGGCGCGTTATTGTGGCTTGTTTATTGCCATCGCTGCCGTTGTTATCTCGTTCCTGGGGTATTTATGGCGCAGGGGCTGGGTCCGCTGGCGAATGGGTCAGCATTTGTCTAAGTGGGCAGTTAACGAGAAGATTTTACGTAGCGGTTGGTTCAAGAGCCTTCTTCTGACCAGCCTGCTCACGACGTCCCTGTTACTGTTTTTCCCGATCTGGGTGACAAATGAGGGAGAACTCTTTGGGCAGTATTCCTTAATTGAATTACTTCGCTGGGTTGCTCAGTCCCTGAGATAATACGACCAGGGCTCCCGATATGTTTTCAGGGAGCCTTTCGCAACCAACAAAAAAGGCGCCCACCGGCGCCTTTCTCATTCCATCGCAATCTCAAGCTTTTCGCAGTTTCCCGGATATCACCCCAACAAAGTCCATCACCTGCTGCTGCTTCTGGTCCGACAGTTGACTCACCTCACGCATCAGCGTCTCTATCTCCGGCTCTCCCTGTCGGGATGTCAGGATCATGCAGCCCTTCATCACTTTCACATCCACTTTCGTTCCGGTGCTGAACCCGGCTTCATTGAGCCACAGGCCTTTCATGATAAACGCAGGGATACGGGTGTAATCTCCAAACCGCGTCGCATAACTCACGGTAAATACGCGGTCGGTAGATTCAAATACTTCTGGTTGCAGTGATTCTGCAATACAATCGATATCAGTCATGGTTACTATTCTCTTTCAATAGTGATTTTGATGAGCGATACGGGCATGTTGGCGCATGCCCGTATTGCGTTAAATAACACCTGTAAATTTACCCAGTAGATAAAAATAAGTCCAGATTAATATAAAACGTAATAAGCGCGTTTAGAGCGCTTTTAAAATATTAATAACGTTAAATACATAATAATTTTTTTAATTAATTTATATGGCTTAACTGCAATCAGGGATATTCAAGGTTTCGTAATAAATATGCAGACATTGCACCTTAAAACAGGCACTAAATGAATAGTGCCTGTTTTAAGGTGCATTTTACTCTTCAGGTCGCCAGGCCCACCCCCATCGCCCCCCTTATAATCGGAATCGGCGTCAACAAATGCTGATACATCAGCTCCCCCGCCTTATCCGCATCCCGCGCCAGCACGGCATCCAGCAGCCGCTGGTGCTCTCCATGCTTCTCCTCTAACATCGCCACCGACAACACCGTCTTCCGCAACCACACATACCGATACCGCGCCGCCAGATCGAACAATCTTTCCCGCATCTGCAACAAATACCGCGACCCACACCCGGCCACAATCGCCGTATGAAACGCCTGATGGCGCTGGTCCCACTCGTCCAGCATCATCTCGCTGGCGTCGCGGGATTCCAGCTTGTTCAGCAGATGCATCCGGGCGAGGAGGTCTGCTTCCCACTCTTCGCCGCCGCGTTCGATGGCGAGGCGCACCAGCATCGCCTCCATATTGGCGCGGGCATCAAAGATATCGAGCAGCTCCTGTTCGGACATCGGGGCCACCCGGTAGCCTTTCTGGTTAATGACCGTGACCAGCCCCTCGGCAACCAGCTGCGACAGCGCTTCGCGCAGCGGGCCGACGCCCAGCTCATAGCGGGAGGTCAGCAGGCTCATCCGCAGCTTCTCATCCGGGTGATACACGCCGCGGATAATATCGTTCTTCAGCCAGCGGTAGCCGTCGATGGCCGTCGCCTGGGAAATAATGGTCATGGTCGTGCTCCTTGAATACGGCCCGGCTTGCACCGGGCGTAAAGATTAGTCCTGCTTCGCCTCGTCAAAACACGCGGCGATAATCGCCAGCCCCTGCTGGAGCTGTTCTTCCTCAACGGTGAGCGGCACCAGGATGCGCAGCACGTTGTGGTACGGGCCGCAGGAGAGCAGGATCAGTCCTTTATCCCGCGCCCGGGCGACAATCTGCGCCGTCAGGGCGGCGTCCGGTTTATGGTGGTCGCCCGCTTCAAACAGTTCGATGGCGATCATCGCCCCCAGGCCGCGAACGTCGCCGATCTCAGGATGTTTTTCAGCGATAGCCAGCAGGCCTTCGCGCAGGGTGTTGCCCAGTTTATTGGCTTTGCCCAGCAGATCTTCCTGCTCGAACACCTTCATCACCGCCAGCGCGGCGGCACAGGCGATAGGGCTACCGGCGTACGTGCCGCCCAGCCCGCCCGGGGCGATGGCGTCCATCACCTCGGCGCGTCCGGTGACGCCCGCCAGCGGGAAGCCGCCAGCAATGGATTTGGCGAAGGTGGTGATATCCGCCGCCACGCCCATCTGCTCCATGGCGAAGAAGGTGCCGGTGCGGCCCGCGCCGCTCTGCACTTCATCGGCGATCAGCATGATGCCGTGTTCGTCGCACAGGTCGCGCAGGCGCTGCATAAAGGCCGGGGAGGTGGCGTAGAACCCGCCTTCACCCTGGACGGGTTCGATCACGATGGCGGCGATATCTTCCGGCGCGGCATCGTTCTTGAAGATGCGATGGATGCTGGCGATGGCGTCGTCATCGCTGATGCCGTGCAGGGCGCACGGATACAACGCGCGATAGACGTGGCCCGGCATCAGCCCCATGCCTGCTGAGTAAGGGTTCACTTTCCCGGTCAGGGAGAGGGTGTAGTGGGTGCGGCCATGATAGGCGCCGGTAAAGGCGATGGTGCCGTTGCGCTTTGTCGCCGCGCGGGCAATCTTCACCGCGTTCTCGACGGCTTCGGAGCCGGTGGTCACCAGCAGGGTCTTTTTCGGGAAATCCCCCGGCACTTTCTGGTTCAGGGTTTCGCAAAGCTCCAGATAGGGTTCATAGGCCAGCACCTGGAAGCAGGTGTGCGACAGCTTTTTCAGCTGCTCTTCCACGGCGCTGACCACGTCAGGATGGAGATGCCCGGTGTTCAGCACCGCAATGCCCCCGGCGAAATCAAGATATTCACGGCCTTCGACATCCCACACCCGGCAGTTCTCGGCGCGGGCGGCAAAGATAGGGTGGATCTGCCCCACGCCACGGGGTACGGCATTGCTACGACGCTGCATTAACTCTTTGTTGGTGCTCATTGGATGCTCCTGAATTAAAGGCCGATGCACATATATTTGATTTCTAAGTAATCTTCGATACCGTATTTAGAACCTTCCCGACCCAGGCCAGAGGCTTTAATGCCGCCGAACGGGGCCACTTCGTTAGAGATAATACCGGTGTTGATCCCGACGATGCCGTACTCCAGCGCCTCGCCCACGCGGAACACGCGGCTCAGGTCGCGGGCATAGAAATAGGCTGCGAGGCCAAACTCGGTATCGTTGGCCATGGCGATAACGTCGGCTTCATCGTTGAAACGGAACAGCGGTGCCAGCGGGCCGAACGTCTCCTCTTTTGCCACTTTCGCATCACCGGGTACATCTACCAGAATAGTCGGCTGGAAGAAGTTGCCGCCTAATTTATGCAGGGACCCGCCGGTCACCACGCGGGCGCCTTTCGCCACGGCGTCGGCAATGTGTTCTTCCACTTTATCAACCGCCTTGCTGTCGATCAGCGGCCCGATGGTCACGCCCTGGGTCAGGCCGTCGCCGATCTGCATCTTATCCACCGCCTGCTGGAGTTTTTCGGCAAAGCGGTCGTAAACGCCGTCCTGCACGTACAGACGGTTGGCGCAGACGCAGGTCTGCCCGGCGTTGCGGAACTTCGAGGCCAGCGCCCCTTCCACGGCTTTATCAAGGTCGGCATCGTCAAAGACGATAAAGGGCGCGTTGCCCCCCAGCTCCAGCGACACTTTTTTGATGTCTTTCGCGCACTGGGCCATCAGCTGGCGGCCAATTTCGGTCGAGCCGGTAAAGGAGAGCTTGCGCACCAGCGGGTTGCCGGTCAGTTCGTTGCCGATATCGGACGCCGAACCGGTGACCACGTTAAACACACCGGCGGGGATCCCGGCCCGGCTCGCCAGTTCGGCCAGCGCCAGCGCGGAGTAGGGCGTCTGGCTGGCGGGTTTGAGCACCATGGTGCAGCCTGCCGCCAGGGCTGGCCCGGCCTTGCGGGTGATCATCGCCGCCGGGAAGTTCCACGGGGTGATGGCCGCCGTCACGCCGATCGGCTGCTTAATCACAATCAAACGCTTATCTGCCTGATGGCCCGGAATGGTGTCGCCGTAGACCCGTTTCCCCTCTTCGGCGAACCACTCTATAAAGGAGGCGGCATAGCTGATCTCGCCTTTGGCTTCCGCCAGCGGTTTGCCCTGCTCAAGGGTCATCAGCCGGGCGAGATCGTCCTGGTTAGCCATCATTAAATCGAACCAGCGGCGCAGAATGGTGGCGCGCTCTTTGGCCGTGAGCGCTCGCCAGGCGGGCAGGGCGCGGTTCGCGGCCTCAATCGCTTCGCGGGTCTCGTCGGCGCCCATTTTCGGCACGCTGCCCAGGGTCTGGCCGTTCGCCGGGTTGGTCACGGCGAGGGTGTCACCGCTGTCGGCGTCGCACCACTCACCTTCTATATAAGCCTGCTGGCGGAATAAGCTGGGATCGTTGAGTTGCATGATGGCTTCCTGTCTCAGAATGATTAACGGGTAAACGCGGCATGTAATGACTCCACACCAGGGCTCTGCAATGACCGCCCGGGATTGTGCTGACTGGCAATCAAGGTCTGAACCTTGCTCACAATATGCGCGCCAATCGGGATTGCCGAGGTCGCAGCCGGTGAGGGGGCATTACAGGTATGGATGGTGCGCGGCGTGGTGACAAATAAAAAATCGTCGATCAGCTTACCGTCTGGCGAAACTGCTTGCGCCCTCACACCTGCAGGCCAGGGGTGCAGATCCTTCACCGTCAGGCTCGGGCAATACTTCTGCACCTGTTTCAGATAGCCGCTTTTGCACAGCGAGTTTTTCATCTCGCCCAAGCCCGATCGCAAATTGTTTTGCAGCACCCGGCGAATCCCGGACGAGCCCATAATTTCCAGCATATCGGATAAGGAGAAATCGCCCTTGCGGTAGCCCTCGCGCTTAAAGGCCAGCACCGCGTTTGGCCCCACCGTGACGCTGCCGTCGATCATGCGGGTGAGATGCACGCCCAAAAACGGCATGGTCGGATCCGGGATCGGGTAGATAAGGTGGTTGACGATCTGATTGTGCTCCGGCGTCAGGCGGAAATACTCCCCGCGGAACGGGCAGATAATAAAACCGGGGTCGATGCCGAGCATCTTCACCAGTCGGTCGGCCATTAGCCCGGAGCAGCTGATTAAGGTGCTGGCTTCAAACTCGCGTCCGTCATGGGTGTGGATCACCACGCCGTCGGCGTGTTCTTTCAGGGCGCAGACTTCGGCGCGATACACCACTTCCCCGCCTTTCGCCTGGAAGCGTTTTGCCATTGCTGCCGCCACCTCGCGATAGCTGACGATCCCGCTGGAGGGGACAAAAATCCCGCCCAGCCCGGTGATGTTAGGCTCGCGCTCGCGCAGTTCCGCGCCGCTCAGCCACTCGCGCTCGATGCCGTTGGCGGCGGTGCGATCCCACAGGGCCTGCATCCGCGCCATCTCCAGCGCCGATGTAGCAACCAGCATCTTGCCGCAGGTGTCGTAGCGGATGTTGTTCTCATCGCAGAAGGCTTTGGTCGCCCGATTGCCCGCCAGGCAGAACTGCGCCTTCAGGCTGCCGGGGGTGTAGTAAACCCCGGCATGGATCACCCCGCTGTTGTGCCCGGTCTGGTGGCAGGCGGGGCCAGCCTCCTTCTCCAGTAGCGCGATGCGGGCGTCCGGGTAGCATTCAATCAGTTGCATGGCGGTCGACATACCGATAATGCCGCCGCCGATAATCACGAAATCATACATCCGCTCAATTCCTACTGATGGGTCTGATAGTGGCGGGTGGCGTAGCTGATATACCCACGCTGGCGCATCAACTCCCGACGCAGATCCGGGTGCGGGGTAAAGCGATCCCGGCCATGCAGCCAGAACATATTGTTAATCAGCAGGAATTTACCCACCGGTACGGGAATGGAGACGATGCTTTTGCTGCTCTCCAGCGCGTCAGAAAGTTCGCTCAGCCAGACGCCCTCTTCAAAATCTTTCGGCTGGACGAACTGGTCGATATAGCGCATCACCGGGCGGCCCTGCTGGTCAACGTCAAACACCGGGTGGAACACATCGGCCGCCACGTTTTTGCTCGGGGGTGCCGTCCAGCGCAGCGGGCGGCGGGCCAGGGGATGACTAAAGAATTTATCCAGCGCTTCCCAGTCGTCGAGGTGCAGCAGCAGAGAGTTGCCGCCCTGCATATTCTGCTCATCGATTTTCATCATCAGCACGTAGTCGGTCACTTCATCAACAAAAGTGCCGTCGTTGTGCAGCTCCAGCACGCGGTGGGGCTGGCGCAGGTAGCTGTCTGAGTTATCGACATTTTTCACCGTAAAGCGGGCGTAGTACTGGCCGCTCATGGCGTCATAGTTGGAGCGGCCGATAAGGTGCGCGACGGCGGTGGCGATCTTCACCATCTCGTCGGCCTGGGTGACGTTATCCACCCCCTCGGCAGAAATCAGCATCGCGCCCTGGTCACGGCTGAGCAAGGTGTTCAGCAGCAGCGGCTGGAGCTGGTTGCCGCACAGGTCATCGAGGATCTTCGCCACCCGAAAGCGCAGAAACGATTTGTACTCCAGGGCCTGAATGGGCCACTGCTCTACCTCCCGCAGGAACTGCTGCGTCACCTCTGCGGAGAACGTCAGTTCCAGCAAACGCGGAGACTGCACGGATGTCGCGATGCTGAAACCGGAGATGGTGCGGGCTAACGCCTCGTCGGGCTGTTGTACGGCGGTAAGTGCATTCATCGAATCAATCCTCTCAGAAAGTATTCAGGAGACAGGGCTGTGCATTTCGTAGCCATAAATTAAAAATATCTACATTCTGGCGAAATGGGCCTGGCGTGGCGTGAATGTTTAAATTTTGTGATGGATGCGAGAAAAACAGGCGAAATGACGGGAAAATGCGCCGCCAGGCGGCGAACTAGTTAAGGCAAGGTGATCGCCCTCACGGAAAAGGCGGGTTGTCCTTAACAAAAACGTGACATATCCATACAAAAATTAACAAATCGTGGCGGGGGTGCTGTACGGCGTTGTGGGGCTCTTCTATACCTTGATTCGTGTTACCTGCGACTCAACCTCAACACAGAGAATAAACGTATGGAACAGACTTCTGGCAAGAAAAGTGAAGCAATTCATAGTGATACTACACAGCATTTCAACCGCTCCATCGGCCTTATCTCTAACTTTTCGCTTGGGTTCACCTACCTCTCGCCGCTGACGGCGGTCTACTCCCTGTTTGCGCTGGCGGTGACGCTGGCAGGGCCGCCAGCGATCTGGTGGATCCCGATCGTGGCCTGCGGGCAGCTGCTGGTGGCGCTGGTGTTTGGCGAAGTGGCATCGCAGTACCCGATTACCGGCGGTTTGTACCCGTGGGCGCGCCGCCTGTGGGGGCGTAAATATGCGTGGATCGCCGCCTGGATCTACCTATGGGCGCTGGTGGTGACCATCACCTCGGTGGCGGAATACACCGCGACCTTCGTGGGGTCGCTGTTCGGCTTTGACATCTCGGCGGGCAATATGTTGATCACCTCGGTGATCCTGCTCCTGATGATGATGGCGATAAACATGTCGGGCACCAAAAACCTCGCCCGGGTCGCCAGGATTGGCTTCTGGTGTGAAATCGTCAGCGTGATTGCGCTCGGGATCTACCTGCTGCTGTTCCATCGCGCGCAGCCTTTCTCGGTGGTCTTCGACTCGATGGGCGTTATCGCTAAAGACGGCAGCTACCAGCCGGCTTTTATGGCGGCGGCGCTGATCGGCCTGTTTATGTTCTTCGGCTTTGAAGCCTGCGGCAACGTGGCGGAAGAGGTCAAAAACCCGAGCAAAAAGATCCCGGTGGCGATGATCCTGAGCATCGTGTTTGGTGCGATCTCGGCGATCATCTCTATCCTCGGCTACCTGCTGGCCTCCCCGAATCTGATGAATATTGTTAACGGCCAGATCGCCGATCCCATCCCGGCGATCCTCAACGAAGCCCTCGGCGAGACCGGTGCCACGGTGTTTATCATCATCGCGGTAATCGCCATGCTGTCGTGCATTCTGTCCCTGCAGGCCGCGTTAAGCCGCCTGATCTTCTCCTTCTCCCGCGACCAGATGCTACCGGGTAGCGCCTGGATGTCGAAGCTGTCGAAAAACAGCGTCCCGGATAACGCAATGATCGTCAGCTGCCTGCTGCCGGTGCTCATCTGCGTGTGGGTCTACTTCCAGCCGGACAACCTGGCGCGCATCACCGCCTTTGCGGTTATCGGCATCTACATTTCGTTCCAGATGGTGGTCCTGGCGGCGCTGCGTCAGCGTCTGAAAGGCTGGAAACCGGCCGGGGAGTGGAGCGTGGGCGGCTGGGGAATGCTGGTCAACATCCTGGCGCTGGCCTATGGCCTGTGTGGGATCTGGCTGCTGGCACAACCGGCTGAAAGCAATGACTTTATGGACCGCTGGACGGTACTGGTGGGGCTGGCGGTGGTGGTGATCTCTGGCCTGGTGTACATGGTGCTGGCCCGTCCGTTCGGGCGCTCAAATGCGCCGGAAAACGACGCGATCGAGCATGCAAAACGGCTGAACGCAGGACAACCTCTGTAATTTCCCGAACATAAAAACAATGGAGTCGGCTATGCAACACAACTTATTGATCAATGGCGAACTGATTGCCGGTTCAGGTGAGAAGCAGCCCGTCTATAACCCGGCCACCGGCGAGGTGCTGCTGGAGATTGCCGAAGCCAGCCCGGAGCAGGTAGATGCCGCGGTACAGGCCGCCGATCGCGCCTTCCGGCAGTGGGGGCAGACCACGCCCAAAGCCCGTGCCGAGTGTCTCCTGAAGCTGGCGGACGTCATCGAACAGAACGCCGACACCTTCGCCAGACTGGAGTCGCTGAACTGCGGCAAACCGCTGCACTGCGTGCTGAACGATGAAATCCCGGCCATTGTCGATGTGTTCCGCTTCTTTGCGGGGGCCACCCGCTGCCTGAACGGCCTCGCCGCCGGGGAGTACATGGAAGGGCACACCTCCATGATCCGCCGCGATCCGGTGGGCGTGGTGGCCTCCATCGCCCCCTGGAACTACCCGCTGATGATGGCGGCGTGGAAGCTCGGCCCGGCGCTGGCGGCGGGGAACTGCGTAGTGCTTAAGCCCTCAGAGATCACCCCGCTCACTGCCCTGAAGCTGGCCGAGCTGGCCAAAGATATCTTCCCGGCCGGGGTGATCAACGTCCTGTTTGGCCGGGGTAAAACCGTCGGCGACCCGCTGACCGGCCACGATAAAGTGCGCATGGTGTCGCTGACGGGTTCCATCGCCACGGGCGAGCATATTCTGGGCCATACCGCATCCTCGATTAAGCGCACCCATATGGAACTGGGCGGCAAAGCGCCGGTCATCGTCTTTAACGACGCCGACATCGATGCGGTGGTTGAGGGCGTACGCACCTTTGGTTTTTACAATGCCGGACAGGACTGCACTGCGGCCTGTCGTATCTATGCGCAAAAAGAGGTCTATAACACGCTGGTGGAGAAGCTGGGCGTCGCTGTGGCCAGCCTGAAAATGGGCGCCCCGGAGGATGAAACCACTGAGCTGGGGCCAGTCAGTTCTGCCGCCCATCTGACCCGCGTCAGCGAAGCGGTGGACCGCGCAAAAGCCCTGCCGCACATCCACGTGGTGACCGGCGGTAACGTGGCGGGCGGCAGCGGATACTATTTCCAGCCTACCCTGCTGGCCGGGGCGAAGCAGGAGGATGAGATCATCCAGCGCGAAGTCTTCGGCCCGGTGGTCAGCGTCAGCCTGTTCGACGACGAAGAGCAGGTGCTGGAGTGGGCCAATGACTCACAGTACGGCCTGGCCTCATCGGTCTGGACCAAAGATGTGGGCCGCGCACACCGCATGAGCGCCCGCCTGCAGTACGGCTGCACCTGGGTGAACACGCACTTTATGCTGGTAAGCGAAATGCCGCACGGCGGCCAGAAGCTGTCCGGCTACGGCAAGGATATGTCGATGTACGGGCTGGAGGATTACACCGTGGTAAGGCATGTGATGGTGAAGCACTAACGGCACTGCCTGGCGGCGCTTCGCTTGCATGGCCTGCGGTTTAACAGGCCGGGTAAGCGCAGCGCCACCCGGCCACGTCCATATTCTATTTAACAATTTTTTGATTACTTATCATTCATTTACCAGAACTTTACGGGATCGTAAGACGTAATACCTGACAACGCAAAAGAGGGATCACATAAGGGATATATGCATTCTATATGGACCATTTCCCCGCCGCTCTATATACTTTGCATATAGCGTTAAAGAAGAGAGGTTATCATGCCCACCACAGCACGCACTGCGCCCAAAAAATTCCTGTTCCAGCTCCGTTCTGTTGATAACGAATTTGGTGTCAGCGAAGACACCTTTGCCCGGCTAATGGCGGAGTTGTCCCTGAACCAGACCGAGTTAGTCCACAAGGCATTACGCAACCTTGCTAAAGAGGTGCTGCCCTCATACGAACAGGACGATGGCCCGTTGACCGACGCACAACATAAAGCGATCAGAAAAGTGTCAGGCCTCGATATTTCAGAGGACGATCTGGACTCTCCATTATTCAAATAAGCAGGATGCTTATGGCTAATAATTACAACCCGTTACCCGCAATCGGTGACATTATCTGGTGTAAATTTCCTCAACATGAGGATCTGGGCCATCCGGGGCCAAAAGCGCGTCCCGGACTGATTCTGAACATTTTCCCGGAGCTGCATGCCGTCCTGATCGTCTATGGAACCTCACGGACGGACCACGTCTATCAGGGCGAATTTGTCATCGACGATCAGCTGGATACGGCAGGGTTAAGCTGGCCGACAAAGTTTGATCTTAATCGCCTGCAAAAATTGCCTTTTAATACCGAGTGGTTTGCGGTGGCACCAGGCGTGGAGATCGCTACGCCGTTGCCGAAAATGGGCGTCATCCCGCCGGTATTTATTCCCGTTATGCGTGCCGCCTGGGCTAAAAGAAGGTAGCAGTCGTTGCCCGGCAGCGCTTCGCTTGCACAGGCTTACGGGCCAGTTAGGCCGGGTAAGCGCAGCGCCACCCGGCGTAATTGCTGATATGCCTGGCGTGATGCTATAGGTCGATAAACATGTTAAAGAAGTGAGGCTAACCTTCATCCAGGACTGAACCTCATGCTTAACGCCCTTAACCATCTGACCCTTGCCGTCAGCAACTTGCCTGCCAGCATCGCATTCTGGCGCGATCTTCTCGGCCTGCGCCTGCACGCCGAATGGCACACCGGAGCTTACCTTACCTGCGGCGATCTCTGGCTCTGCCTCTCTTATGACGAGACGCGACAATTTATTCCGCCGCAGAACAGCGATTACACCCACTACGCCTTCTCTGTTGAACCGGAACACTTTGACGCCGTCGCGCAAAAGCTGAAAGACGCTGGCGTAACGGTCTGGAAAGAGAACAAAAGCGAAGGGGCGTCGTTCTATTTTCTCGACCCAGACGGGCACAAACTGGAACTGCATGTGGGCGATCTTGCCGCGCGTCTGGCGGCGTGTCGGGAGAAGCCTTACGCGGGAATGGTTTTTACGTCGAGTGAAGCGTAATTTGCCCGGCGGCGCTGCGCTTGCATGGGCCTACAAAACGTATAGGCCGGATGCGTCACTTGGTCTCGATGCTCTTTCTGGAAAAAAATTTCAGAAACTGTATATGGGGATGTGGAATATGTTGGGATGAATTTCCTCTACTCTGAGTGTTATTGATCACGATAATAGTGATTTTTTTTAATATCCATTGCCATCCCGGCATTGATTCTCTATCCACTATTCATATAATTTACTTAAATATGGTTACGATAAGATTTGCTACTCCTAATAATACAGTCGCTATTACTACTAAGCGTAACTGTTCCACTTTTTTACGTTGTAGTCGTGACTCGGCCTGCAACGTTTTTATGAGATCAGCGGTTATAATATCAGCTTCATTTTTAACATATGGGGAGACATCGACGGTTTTAATATTTTCTGCATAGTTAGCCAGAATTCCACCCCCTGCGCCAGCGCAAACGTAGAGCGCCATTTGTTCAAATAAATGAAGATGCTCTTTGAAATCATTGGTGATAATCTTTGTGTAATTTTGAAGGACTAAGGCAGGAATACCGAATCCCATAAAGAGGCCGAAAAAAATAAGAGTGATACCTTTTTCAATTCGTGATAGACGTTTGCTATCCAAAATTGATTTAAAGCATAAAAAAAGCCCTGCTAACAGAAACAACCAAGCGATATTAAAGCTTGCGTAAGGTGTAATGCCACAGCCAATAATTATCAAGACAACAGAAAGTAATAATGACTTGACATTGCTTAAATAAGGGGTGTTATTTTTTGTCATATGCTTAACGTGTTCGCCTAAAGGAGGTGACTATCATTATATAATGATTTTTTGGTTATTTTCTGCTGTCAATTATAGGGGGGGGCATTTCAAACGTGCTAACCTAAAGTGAGGATGAGCAAAATATTATTCAGACGTTATATGCAGGAATAAATAGTTAAACAATTAACCATCCGATTGCGGCGAGGATATTAAAGGGTTATTAAATCGGCAGCAGCATCGCGTAGGTAATTAAAGTGCCCGACAGCGCAGCGCCTGCACAAGCCTACAAAATATGTAGGCCGGGTAAGCGCAGCGCCACCCGGCATTCAACCCTTACAGCGACTTCACAAACGTCAGCAGGTCTTCGTTCAGCTGGTCCTGATGCGTCAGCGCAAAGCCGTGCGGCGCGTTGTCATACACCTTCAGTTCCGCGTTGCTGATTAGCTCTGCCGCCACTTTACCGGTGGTTTCGAACGGCACGATCTGGTCGTTGCTGCCGTGGATCACCAGCGTCGGCACATCAACTTTCGCCATATCCGCACGGAAGTCGGTTTCGGCAAAGGCGGTTACGCAGTCGAGGGTGCCTTTCAGCGATGCCAGCAGGGCGATGTTCAGGGTCTGGGTCAGTGCGCCTTCGGAAACCGTCCGCCCGGCGTTGGTGCCGTAGAACGGCGTAGCGAAATCACTGATGAACTGGGCGCGATCTTTCAACAGTCCGTCGCGAATACCTGCGAAGACCGACTGATCCACACCCTGCGGGTAGGAGTCAGACTTACCGAAGATCGGCGTTACCGCACCCAGCAGCGCCAGGCCAGCCACGCGATCGGTGCCGTAGGTGCCGATATAACGGCTCACGTCGCCGCCGCCCATCGAGAAGCCCACCAGCGTCACGTCGCGCAGATCCAGCGCGGTGATCAGGTCGTTGATGTCAGAGGCAAAGGTATCGTAGTCATAGCCATTCCACGGCTGATCCGAACGGCCAAAGCCGCGGCGGTCGAAGGCGATAGCGCGGAAACCGCGTTCGGCCAGATAGTTGAGCTGGCTGTCCCACATGTCGGCATCCAGCGGCCAGCCGTGGCTGAACAGAACCGGTTTACCTGCACCCCAGTCTTTGTAGTAAATCTGCGTACCATCTTTCGCTTTAATCGTCGCCATAGTGTCTTCCTCAAAGTGTTGTTGTAGGTTCTAAACCGGCGCCACCAGGTAGCGGGTCGCCGGAGGTGCATCGCCCTGATGAAAAGCCAGCACGCGGCTTTGCAGCAGGTGGTCATTCATGGTGTGCCGCTCCTGCAGGCGCAGGTGTTCCACCCAGGAGCCCATCAGGAAGGTCTCGATATAAAGACCCGGCTGGTCGATATCTTCATACACCGCCCAGCTGATGGCTCCCGCACGGCGGCGCACCCGGCGCAGCTCGTGGACGGCCTTCAGGAACTCGCTTACCGCTTCAGGATCAATTTGATACTCGCAGGAGACCAGTACCGGGCCGCGCTCGTTGGGGATGCTCTCCCGCGCGTCATCGGCAATCAGGCCGCTGGTGTCGAGGTTCAGGTTAGGATCTTTCTCCAGCTTCCAGCGCAGCACCGTGGCGCTGGCGAGCAGCATCCCGATGGTCGCCACGCAGAGTGACGTGGCGGTGTTCACGTGCGAGGCAATTTGTCCCCAGATGGCGCTGCCTGCGGTCATCGAGCCGAAGAAAACCGTCAGGTAGACCGCCAGTGCCCGGGCTTTCACCCAGCGTGCGGCGCTGCGTTGCGCCCCCAGGTTGAGGGTGGAGAGCACGGCAATCCACGCAAAGCCGGTGAAGAACTCAAACAGGTTCAGCAGCCAGAAGTGGCGCACGAAGGCCAGAGCCAGCATGGTGAGAGCGAAGACCAGGCTCGCCGCCACCATCAGCTGGTCGGCGTTCAGACGCTGGCGAAGACGCGGCAGCAGCACCGCCCCGGCAATCGCACCCAGCCCGATGCAGGCCAGCATAATGCCGTACCCTGCCGGGCCGAGACCCAACTCCCGACGCGCCACCAGCGGCAGCAATGCCCAGCCCGCACTGGCGAACACGAAGAACGCCACGGTGCGAATCAATACGTTACGCAGCACCGGGGCAGCATGAACGTAGCGCACGCCGGCGCGCACCGCCGAGAAAAAGTGCTCCGGTGGCAGGCGCTGCACCGATGCCGCAGGCTTCCAGCGCCACAGCACCCAGGCGACGCCCAGCACCGACAGGGCATTGAGCATGAACACCATCCACGGCCCGGCCAGCGAGAGCAAAAAGCCCCCCAGCGCCGGGCCGATGGCGCGACTGATGTTAACCCCGAGGGAGTTCAGCGCCACCGCCGGACCCAGTTCGGCTTTGCTCACCAGATCCGGCACCACCGCCTGGAACGGCGGCGAACTCATGGCGCTGCCAACGCTCAACAGAAACGCCGCGGCCAGCAGCACCGTCGGCGTCACCTGCCCGGTGAACGAGAGGATCGCCAGCCCCGCTGCGGCAATAAACATCCACAGCTGGGAGAAGAGCAGGTACTTACGCCGGTCGACGATATCCGCCATCACCCCGGAGGGCAGGGCGAAGAGAAACATCGGCAAACTGCTTGCCGCCTGCACCAGGGCGATATCCAGCGGATCGGCGCTCAGGGTCAGCATGCTCCAGTTGACCCCCACGTCGCTCATCCATGAGCCGACGTTCGAGACCACCGTGGCGATCCACAGCATACGGAACACCCGCTGATGCAGCGGCTGCCAGGTGGACATCGCCGGGGCAGGGGGATGCTCCACATGCGAGTCGGTAATCTGGGTCATGCGAATCTCTCCGTAACACGCGAACGTACCCGCCACGCGCCGGGGCCGGTGATCGCCAGCGTGGTGAAGATGATCAGCAGCAGCCAGCCAAACTGACCTTCAGCAATCGACCAGCCCGGATGCACCACCAGCATCGCCACCAGCAATACGGCGATGATCGGTACGCAGGCCAGACGGGTTGCCACGCCGAACAAGATCAGGATCGGGCAGATCACTTCGGCGACGATCGCCGGGATCAGGCTGAAGTACGGCCCGAAGCCAAAGGGATCTTCGATCCGCGTCAGTTCTTCGCTGAAATGCAGCACCTTCGGCAGGCCATGCACGTACAGCAGCAGCAGGCTGCCGGTGATACGCAGGAAGAACAGCCCCAGGTCAATCCGGGGCGGGGTCTGATGTGAAGTTGAGTTCATCATGATTAAAACGCAAAGCAGCTGCAGCCCAGCGCTCCCCAGAAGGCGTTATCGTCGGCCACCGGCATCTCTGCCGTGCGGGCAAAGTCATGCGCGTGGTTGTGTACGCCGCACGGGCCGCTGCAGTGGTGAACAGCCTGCATTCCCACGCGGGTGGCCTGAGGCGGTGCGCTGCGGTAGTGACCCGGCACTTTCACCACCGGCGACCACTCCGGCAGGACCGGGATCGCAGGCGGAGCCAGTGGGCCAAAGCTGCCTGCGGCGTAGACGATATTGCCATCCACCACCGTCAGTACCGATTCGATACCTTTGATTTCCTCTTCCGGTACGCGGAAGAAGTCTTTGCTCAGTACCGCCAGGTCGGCGAGCTGGCCCTTTTTGATCTGGCCTTTCTGGTTCTGCTCGTTAGAGAACCACGCGCTGCCCTGGGTCCAGAGCATCAGGGCGGTGTCGCGATCCAGACGGGCGCTGTGATCGTACATCTGCATCCCGCCGACGGTGCGGCCAGAGACCAGCCAATAGAGCGCGGTCCACGGGTTATAGCTCGCCACGCGGGTGGCGTCGGTGCCCAGACCCACCGGCACGCCGGTCTCGAGCATGCGGGTAACTGGCGGAGTATGGCGCACCGCTTCCATCCCGTAACGCTCGGCGAAGTACTCGCCCTGGAAGGCCATGCGGTGCTGCACGGCAATGCCGCCGCCCAGCGCCTTGATACGGTCGATGTTGCGTTGGGTAACGGTCTCGGCGTGGTCGAAGAACCAGTGCAGGCCATCAAAGGGGATCTCGCGGTTCACTTTCTCGAAGACGTCCAGCATCCGGCTGATGGACTCATCGTAGGTGGCGTGCAGACGGAACGGCCAGCGGTGCTCCACCAGATGACGCACCACGCGCTCGAGTTCGTCTTCCATGCCAGGCGCCAGATCCGGGCGCGGCTCGAGGAAATCTTCGAAGTCAGCTGCCGAGAAGACCAGCATCTCGCCTGCGCCGTTATGGCGGAAGAAGTCGGTGCCCTGGCCCGGCTTGAGCATATCGGTCCACTTCTCGAAATCTTCCAGCTCGTGGCCGGGACGCTGGGTAAACAGGTTGTAGGCGATACGGATCGTCATCTGCTTTTTCTCATGCAGTTCGGCGATCACTTCGTAGTCTTCCGGGTAGTTCTGGAAACCGCCGCCCGCGTCGATGGCGCTGGTTAAGCCCAGACGGTTCAGCTCGCGCATAAACTGGCGGGTGGAGTTCACCTGCTGCTCCAGCGGCAGTTTTGGCCCTTTGGCGAGGGTGGCGTAAAGGATCATGGCGTTCGGACGGGCGATCAGCATCCCGGTCGGGTTGCCGTTGGCGTCGCGCTGGATCTCACCGCCCGGTGGGTTCGGCGTATCTTTGGTATAGCCGACCACCTTCAGCGCCGCGCGGTTGAGCAGGGCGCGGTCGTACAGGTGCAGGATAAAGACCGGCGTATCCGGCGCGGCTTCGTTGATCTCGTCCAGGGTTGGCATCCGGCGCTCGGCAAACTGGAACTCGTTCCAGCCGCCCACCACGCGCACCCACTGTGGCGATGGGGTGCGCAGCGCCTGCTCTTTCAACATCCGCAAGGCATCGGCCAGTGACGGCACACCTTCCCAGCGCAGTTCGAGGTTATAGTTCAGCCCGCCACGGATCAGGTGCAGGTGCGAGTCGTTCAGGCCCGGGATGGCGGTGTGACCTTTCAGATCCACCACTTTGGTGGCGTCGTCGTGGTATTGCATCACTTCCGCAACGGTGCCCACGGCAAGGAATTTGCCGTCGCGCACGGCAACCGCTTCGGCGAGGGGATTTTCACGATCGACGGTATGAAACTGGCCGTTTACCAGAATCAAATCTGCTTTAGCAGAGGAAGTCATAACTGCTCCTGACTGAGAGGGGAAATGTCAGGATTATTGGAACCGGTTACCTAAAAAAACCAGTTATACAATGGGATAGGTATACCAAAGTATAACTATACCTCCGTATAACTATACGAAAGGTTAATTATACAAAGAGATAATTACGCCGGGCGTAAGGGAGACATAGGATGCAGGCAACGCATCGTCGCAGCGTCCTGCGGCGGGTTTCACCTGTTAACCTCACTGGATACCATTATGTCTAACTCAAAACTCGAAGTGTTAACCCCTGATAACTGTCAGATGATCTTTATCGACCAGCAGCCACAGATGGCGTTTGGCGTGCAGTCTATCGATCGTCAGGTGCTGAAAAACAACGTGGTGGCGCTGGCGAAATCGGCCAAAGTGTTCAACATCCCGACCATCATCACCACCGTTGAGACCGAAAGCTTCTCGGGTAACACTTTCCCTGAACTGCTGGACGTGTTCCCGGGTAAAGACATTCTGGAACGTACTTCCATGAACTCCTGGGATGACCAGAAAGTGCGTGACGCCCTGAAAGCCAACGGCAAGAAGAAAGTGGTGGTATCCGGCCTGTGGACCGAAGTGTGCAACAACACCTTCGCCCTGTGCGCGATGCTGGAAGGCGACTACGAGATCTACATGGTGGCTGACGCTTCTGGCGGCACCTCGAAAGATGCCCACGACTTCGCGATGCAGCGCATGATCCAGGCTGGCGTGATCCCGGTGACCTGGCAGCAGGTGATGCTGGAGTGGCAGCGTGACTGGGCGCGTAAAGAGACCTACAACGCGGTGATGGATATCGTGCGTGAGCACTCCGGTGCCTACGGCATGGGCGTTGATTACGCTTACACCATGGTGCACAACGCGCCGTCTCGCCAGAAGAGCGAGCACGAAACCCTGGCCCCGGTTCCTGCCCCGGTCCGCTAAGTGTGTCGCGGCAGGCTGGGCCCTCATCCGGCCTGCCGTTGATCTCTCTGGAGTTCATCATGAGTACTGGGTTAATTTCCCTCGCGGCAGGCGTGTTGATTGGCCTGCTGTACGCGCTGCTGAAAGTGCGCTCTCCGGCCCCGCCCGCGCTGGCGCTGATTGGCCTGCTGGGTATGCTGGCCGGTGAACAGGCCACCCGTCATTTTTTGCATGCTGACGACACCGCGCAAAAAGCGCCCGTCACCCTCTCCACAGGAGCCTCGTCATGAAAGCCTGGGTTGTTTCGCTGAGCTGTGGAATTCTGGCAGGGGTGATTTATGCCGCAATTGATGTACACTCGCCCGCACCCCCGGTCGTCGCGCTGATGGGGCTGTTTGGCATGCTGGTGGGTGAACAGCTGATCCCGATTGGACGCCGTCTGTTCAGCCGTCAGCTGACGATGACCTGGTTTCGCCACGAATGCGTTCCCAAAATCAGCGGCACTGCGCCTCCACCCGGTCCCGGCGACGGTCGCGAGGGTTAATCACGTTTTCGTTTGAGGAAAGAGAGCATGCCGCAGCGCATAGCCATCATTGATGATGAACGGTCTGTTCGCAGCGGGTTAAGCAACCTGCTGCAGTCGGAGGGGTACGCCACAGAAGCCTTCGACTCGGCGGAGGGGTTTCTCAGCCACCCCACCGCGCTGGCAGACGCGGCGCTGGTGATTGCCGATATCCGCCTGCGGGGGATGACCGGACTCGAAATGCTCGACAAACTTCGTCTCATCGCCACCTCGCCACCCCCACTTATTTTTATTTCCGGTCATGCGGATGACAATATGCAACGCTACGCTGTTGATCACGGCGCCGTTGCTTTTTTGCGCAAGCCGATTAATGTCGAGGTATTGCTGGCGCACATTCAGCGCGCGCTCACAGCCTGACAACCGCGACAAACCTCCCCACGAGAACCATTAATGAAGAACAATAAGGAACGTGGATGAACAACTCATCGCTGCCTGCTCGCTGGCCCGCCCCCGGAAATTTGTCCGAAGGGCGGGCTTTTGTGCTTAAAGAAGACGTTATTTTTACCCCACTGGGGCAGGAGGGGAGCCTCTGCTGGCTGAATGCCCGTCTGCCCAGTTCCGGCGGGTCGTTTATTATCGCCACCGGGGTGAGCGATGAAGAAGAGGCCAGCGCAACGCGCCTGCTGCGCAACGAGTTTGCCCTGCGGGAGTACCTGAGCGACGACTGGGCCATCCGCCCGGTCGCCAGCACGCAGTACCACGGGCGCTTTGCACTGGTTTATGCCCCCTTTTCGTTTGTACTGTTAACAAGGATTGTCGGCGCGCCGATAGCCTGTATCCAGAGCTTCCTCGATCTGGCGATCCGCATCAGTCTGCCGCTGCGCCTGATGCACCTGCGCAACCTGGTACACGGGGATATCAAGCCCGGCAATATTTTCATTCACGACGATAACAGCTGTCGGCTGGGGGGCTTTGGCCTGTCGTCCGGCACCTCGCAAGAGCTACAGCAGGCGCGGCTGGCGATCATCGGCGGCACGCCGGCCTATATGTCGCCGGAACACACCACCCGCACCCAACGCGCGGTGGACAGCCGCAGCGATCTCTACAGCCTGGGCGTTGTGCTTTACGAACTGCTCACCGGCAGCCTGCCGTTTGAACCGGGAAGCCAGGATCAGGGCAAATGGGCGCACTACCATATCGCCTCCGAGCCGCGCGCCCCCGGCGTGGTGTGCCCCGGTGTGCCTCCCATGCTGTCGGCCATCGTCCTCAAACTGCTGGCAAAAAAACCGGAGAACCGCTACCAGACCGTTGACGGCCTGATCGCCGACCTGCGCCGCTGCCAGGCCACCCTGAGTGGCGACGGGGATATTGCCGCCTTTACCCCTGGCCTGCAGGATCGCTCCCCCGCGTTTTATCTTACCGACACCCTTTACACCGCCCATCCGCAGGCGGCGGATCTTATTCACGCCTTCGATCGGGTCAGCCGCGATAACCTCGCCGGATTCGTGGCGATCAGCGGCCCGTCGGGGATCGGAAAATCCTCGCTGATCGCCTCCGGGCTGAAGGCCCTGCAACACCGCAGTGTGCTGCTGGCGGTGGGCAAGGTGGATCAGTTTTCCCCCACGCTGCCCTATGCGGCGCTAACCTCGGCGTTTCGTACCCTGGTGCTGCACCTGCTGGGGTTGTCGGCGGAGGAGGTGGCCCAATGGAAGGTGCGCCTGTCGCGCGAGCTGGAGGGCTACGAAGCCTTAGCCGTCAGCCTGGTGCCGGAGCTGCGGCTGCTGCTGGATAACAAGCCGCGCTTTACCAGCGACACTTTCTCCATCGACACCCGGGCGCGTTTCAGCCATATGGTGCTGGCGCTGGTGAAAGCCTTCGCCAGCGCAGGCTGCCCGCTGGTGCTGCTGCTGGACGATATCCACTGGATCGACGCCGCCAGCCTGCAAATCCTGGAGTATCTGCTGATCCACGCCAGCACCGTGCCGCTGCTGATGGTGGTGGCGCACCGGGATGCCTGCTCGCTGCCGGACAGCGCCCTGCATCATCAGCTGGCGAATCTGCACCTCGCCTCACGCAATACCACCGAGCTGCGCCCGGAGCCGCTGTCGGTGAAGGCGGTGTCGCTCTGGCTGGCGAATATCTTTCATACCCGCTCGGCCAGCACTCTCGATCTGGCCGGGCTGATCCATGAGAAAACCGGCGGCAACCCACTGTTCGTTCATGAGTTTTTCCGCCGGATCGTCGATGACGGGCTGGTGGCACATAATAAATATCAGGATAAATGGCACTACGATCTGCACGCCATCCGCACCCGGCACTACACCGAAAACGTGGTCACTCTGGTGCTCCAGCAGCTGGAGGAGATGCCGGACGACACCCGGCGGCTGCTGGGCAGCATCGCCTGCCTCGGCGGCAGCGGCGAGCTGGAGATGGTCTGCCGGGTCGTGTCGATGTCGACGGCGGAGATCCGCTATGCCCTGCATCCGGCGGTGACGGCGCAGCTCATCGCCCTCAGCGACGAAGGCTATGCCTTTACCCACGACCGGGTGCAGGAGGCGGCCTTCGCCCTGCTGGATAACGCCGAGCGCAGCCGCCTGCACCTGACCACTGCCAGCCTGCTGGCAGAGTCGGCCCGTCAGGCGGCGGGCAACGAGATCCTGTTCCGCGCCGTGCATCACGTCACGGCGGCGCTGGACTGCATTCAGCCTGCGCCCCAGCGCCAGATGTTCCGCGAGTTGAGCCTGCTGGCGGCCCGCCGCGCCCGGCGTTCGGGGGATTACCTGTCGGCCCTGAGCTACATTCAGACCGCCCGCGCGCTGGGCAACGCCGGTTCGCTGCCGGAGAGCGCCAGCGACTTCACGCTGGACAGCGAAGAGGCCGGGTGCCAGTTCGCGCTGGGCAATCTCGACGGTACCCGTCGGCTGTGCGACCGCATTCTTAGCTCCGCTGGCGGGCTGGCGGAAAAAGCGCTGGCGGCCAACCTGCTAACGGAAGTCTATATGCGCCAGTCCGACAACCGGCTGGCGCTGGAGGCGGCGCTGAGCTGGCTGGCGGTGTTTGGCATTCACGTCAGCCGCTACCCGGAGACCGCCGAGTGCGACGAGGCCTGGCACAGCCTGTGCAACCGCGTCGGCGATAACCCGCAGGGCCATTTTGCTGCGCTGCCGCGGATGAACGACGGTGACACCGAAGCGGTGATGAACCTGCTCAACAGCGCCTGCGTGTTCGCCAGCTTTACCAGCTCGCGCCTGCATTTCGTTCTGCTGTGTCGGATGCTACACCTGACGCTGGATCACGGTATTACCGGCGCGTCTGCCCCGGCGATTGCGTGGTTTGGGGTACTGATTGGCCACCGTTATGCCGAGTATCGTCTCGGCTTCCAGTACGGCACCCTGGCGCGGGAGCTGGTTAGCCGCCACGGCTACGACGCTTTCGAAGCCAAAACCCTGCTGCCGCTGGATCAGCTCAGCGTCTGGACCCAGCCGCTCTCCTTCACCATCGAGTGCGCCAAAGCCTGCTTCACCTCCGCCGTGACGCACGGGGACATGACGATGGCCTGCTTTGCCGCCTGCCACCAGGTGATCAACTTCCTCACCCGGGGCGATCATCTCGATGGGGTGCTGACCAGCATCGAGCGCGGGCTGGCCTTTGTGCGCAAAAGCCATTTCCAGGATGTCGAGGCGATCCTGCTCATCCAGCGCCATTACGTGGAGCACCTGCGCACGCCGGTGAGCGGCCACTGGAGCGCCAGCGATGTGCTGCCAGAATCCCTGCTGCCCGCCACGCCGGAGCAGGCTACGGAGCAGACCTCCACCATGCTGTTCTGGTTCTGGCTCTATCGTGGCATGGCCCACTTCGCCTGCGGCGAATTCCCGCAAGCGGCAGATAACCTTGCGCAGGCCGGGCGCTTTGCCTGGTCTGCCCCCGGTCATATTCATCTGCTGGATTACCATCTCTACAGCGCGCTCACGCTCTCGCAGCAGCTGACCCCGGAGACCTTTTCCGCCGATCTGCGCCGCCAGATCCACCTTCACTACGACAAAATTGTTCTCTGGGCGCGGATCAATCCAGGCACCTTTGCCGATAAAGAGGCGCTGATCTACGCCGAGATCGTGCGGCTGGACGGGATGAACAGCATCGCCCTTGAGCAGTACGAGAAGGCGGTGCGCCTGTCACGGGAAGGGGGCTTTAACCCGTTCAACGCCCTGGCGCACGAGCTGGCGGGGCGCTTCGCCCATGCCTGCGGCTACACCACCGCCGCCGATGCCCATTTCCGCGGGGCGATGACCGCCTGGGGACGGGCCGGGGCGCAATCTAAGGTGCGCCAGCTGGAGCGGGATTTCCCGTACCTGCTCTCCCCCGGCCAGGCCAACGCCTGGGACACGGTGGCCTTTGCCCGCAACGAGGAGATCCGCGACCTGCAGAGCGTGATCAAGGCCTCGCGTGCCCTCTCGGAGGAGATCAATCTTGAGCGGCTGATCGAGACCCTGATGACCATCCTGCTGGAGCGGGCCGGGGCGCAGCGTGGCCTCTTGATCCGGGTAAATGACAACAACATCCCGGAGATCGAGGCCAGCGCCAGCACCACCACCGACGGGGTGCGGGTGCAAATCCGCAAAGAGGTGCCGATGGCCACCGACATGCCGCTGACGGTGCTGGCGGCGGTGATCCGCACCGGGCAGGAGATCCACACCGGCAAACCCGAGGAGTTTCACCCCTTCAGCCAGGATCCCTATCTGGTGACCTCCGGCGCGGCGGTGATGTGCGTCCCGATGTTCAAGCAGGCGCGGCTGGTAGGGGTGCTCTACCTGGAGAACCGCCTGATGCCGGAAGTCTTCACCGTCGAACACTCCCGGGTGGTGAGCCTGCTGGGGGCGCATGCCGCCATCTCTCTTGAAACCGCCCGCCTGTACGCCGAACTGCTGGAAGAGAACCTCCAGCGCCGCCGGGTTGAGAAAGAGCTGCGGGCCAGCCAGACCTCGCTGATGCTGGGGGAGCAGATCAGCCACACCGGCAGCTGGCGCTGGGAGCTGGAGCAGGATCTGATGTTTATGTCGGAAGAGTACGCCCGCATTCTGGGGCTGCCGGAGAAGCAGAAGATGATCTCCATGGCCGAGTTTCTGACCTTTGTGCATCAGGATGATTATTCGCGCATCAGCACCCTGGTGACCGAGAGCGTGCGCGACGGCCTGACCATGCGCGCCGAGTTCCGCATTATCCGCGCCGATGGCGCCACCCGCACCATTCTGGGGATTGGCGATCCGGTGGGGGTGGGCAGCGAGGTGAACGAGTATTACGGCATCATCACCGACATCACCACCCAGCGCAGGGCCGAAGACGCCATGCGCGTCGCCCAGGCAGAGCTGGCCCGCGTTTCGCGCGCCACGACCGTCGGGCAGTTAACCTCGTCCATCGCGCATGAGATTAACCAGCCACTGATGTCGATTGTCGCCAATGCCGGGGCAAGCCTGCGCTGGCTCAACCGCGATCCGGCCCGGCTGGATAAAGCCCGCCTCGGGCTGGAGGAGATCGTCTCCGAGGGCGAGCGGGCAGGGGAGATCATCCGCAGCCTGCAATCCCTCACCCGCAAGCAGGACCCGGTCTTTGCCCGCATCGATCTGCACCATCTGGTGCGGCACATCATCACCCTGTCCCGCAGCGAGCTGGAGCAGCGACGCATCAGCGTCAACTATGCCCTGGCGGCGACAGACAGCTTTATTGTGGGGGACAGCGTGCAGATCCAGCAGGTGTTGCTGAACCTGGTGATGAACGCGATAGAGGCGATGGCCGAGATCGCGGATCGCCCAGGCACGCTGGTGCTCTCGACGTCGAATCCTGAAGGCGGGGGGATCACATTTGAAATGGCTGACAGCGGCACCGGCATTGAACCGGGGTTAACCGAGCGCATTTTTGACTCGTTCTACTCCACCAAAGCCCAGGGGATGGGAGTGGGGCTGACCATCAGCTACAGCATTATCGAGCGCCACCGGGGCAAGCTGACGGCCCGCAATCGCGAGCCGCATGGCTGCGTCTTCGCCTTTACGCTGCCGTTGGCAGCCAGCATGGTGTGACGTTGACGGCGGACTTCAGGTCAGGCGCTCTGCGGCCCTGACCCGATCCGCCAGCGAGCGGGCCTGCATCTTATCCATCACCCGGCGGCGATGGACTTTCACCGTGATTTCGCTTCTCCCAGCTCTGACGGCGGATTTCAGGCCAGGCGCTCTGCGGCCCTGACCAGATCCGCCAGCGAGCGGGCCTGCATCTTATCCATCACCCGGCGGCGATGCACGTTCACCGTGATTTCGCTTCTCCCGGCTCTGACGGCGGATTTCAGGCCAGGCGCTCTGCGGCCCTGACCAGATCTGCCAGCGAGCGGGCCTGCATCTTATCCATCACCCGGCGGCGATGGACTTTCACCGTGATTTCACTTACCCCCAGCTCGGCGGCGATCTGCTTATTCAGCAGCCCGCTGATCGCCAGCGGTAGCACCTGTTGTTCACGGGGCGTCAGCGAGAGGTGGCGCTGCTTCAGAGAGTACTGCTCGCGCAGGTGCAGGGCGTTCTCTTCCGCCTGCTTCAGCGCTGCGCTAATTGAGTCGATCAGATCGTTAGACGCCACCGGCTTAGTGAGAAACTCGTATGCGCCGCCTTTTATCGCCTTCACCGACATGGGAATGGTGCCATACCCGGTGAGATAGATAATCGGGATCTCACGCCCGCTGGCCTTTAGCGTATCCGCCACCTCAAACCCGCTGATGGTAGGCATCTGCATATCGAGGATCACGCAGGAGGGCACATCTTCAAACCTGTGTTGCAGAAAAGATTCTGCCGAAGAAAAGTCGAGGGCGTTCAGCCCGGCAGACTCCAGCAGCCCGACAACGGACCGCCTGACAGCGTGATCATCATCAACGACATAGACAATGTGTTCCATTAATAGCCCCAATGTTTCAGCCTGACAGAGATGAGAGGATTTTCGCTCAGCGTGAAAACTACCTCCCGGGTGTTCAAGCGGTTATGGCGGCAGTTTTATGAACGCAGCAACTTTAACACATTAATTATCATTATCATTTAACAATATGATAACTGTATGAAAGCGACGGATAAGATATCAAAACCGCTTTTCATATCGGATAAGCGTAGGCCAGGAATGGTCAAATTGTCGTCAATTGAGAGGGGGGAAACGCCAGTTTTATGAAGCGGGTGCTTGCCAGACGCACGGACGATCCCCTCTCCCCAAAGGGGAGAGGGTCAGGGTGAGGGGATTACTCCCCCACCAGCTCAATACGGTTTCCATCGGGATCCGCAATTCAATCAGGAGGGGAGAAAGGCCAGTTTTATGAAGCGGGTGCTTGCCAGACGCACGGACGATCCCCTCTCCCCTTTGGGGAGAGGGTTAG
>Ga0308168_1000628_pt1 | contig 40592 bp, 36 predicted proteins | sample PhyCR2_FD_202133 | JGI IMG/M metagenome (GOLD analysis project Ga0308168, IMG submission 202133) | Phyllosphere microbial communities from UC Gill Tract Community Farm, Albany, California, United States - DLSLRC.R2 | ecosystem: Host-associated > Plants > Phyllosphere > Unclassified | place: USA...
CTGGGGCGCAAATCCTCGATGATGCGGCGTTTCAATTCCACCGTGTCGACCAGCGTCGCGCGGGCGCGCGCCAGCATCGCGGCCTGCGCCGGATGGCTTTCCTTGAGCTGCTCGCCGACGCTGCTCAAATGCATGCCGATGGCCGTCAGGTTGGCACCCATCTCGTCGTGCAGTTCGCGCGCCAGGCGCGCCTTTTCTTCTTCCGACACGCGGATCAGGTGGCGCGACAGCACCGACAATTGCTCGGTACGCGACGCCACCACGTTTTCCAGGCCATCGTTGGTCTGCTGCAGGGCGCGCTCGGCCTGCAGGCGCAGGCGGAAACCACGGCGTATCAAGTTATAGAACAACACCAGCACCACCAGCGCGGCGATATTGATGCCGATACCGAGCAGTGCCGCACGGCGCGAATGCTCGTAGAAGGCGGCGCCGCGCGCGGCCAGCAATTCGTTCTGCTCGCCCGTCATGATCACGACCTGCAGCCGGATCTCGTCCATATGGGTCCTGTCGTCCTGGGTGCGCGCGATCGCGACGATGTCCTGCAGGCCGCCGTGACGATAGACCTCGAGCGCCTGGCCCATCAGGCTGAGGCGGCGCGTGACGAGGGTGCGCAGCTGGGCCAGGTTCTTGAGCTGGGATGGATTGTCGGCGAGGAGGATTTGCAGCGTCGTGAACTCGCGCTCGAGTTCGCGCTGGGCAGTGCGCAAGGGGCCGAGATAGGTATCGGAGCCGGACAGGAAATAGCCGCGCATGCCGCTTTCGGCATCGGTCACGAGCAGGTTCACATATTGCAGGCGGCCGGCCACGCGGTCCGCGCGTGCCTGCCGTGCGTTCGCATCGTTCAAGCCATGCAGGTTGCGCACCAGGCTGACGCCGTTCAACACCAGGAAGAGTACACACACCACGCACAGCAGCGTCTGGTACAGCGGAAGGCTGCCGACCGGCCGGGACTTGGGGTCAGTGGTGAAGTACATCCTCGTGGTCCTTTGCCAGTATTGACTGTCCGGACCATTATAGACCGGCGAAAATTTCTCGTGAGCATGTACATGAACGAGAGCGACCGATTGTGGCATGAGGACCACAGGAAAGAAACAATTCCTTACGAAAACTTACATATTGGAAATTAAGCGCGTAAGGGCGTGTCAATCCAGATAGTCAGGCAGGATACCGCAATAGCGATATGAACAACAGAGGGGAAGAAAAGCCGGTGCAGGACGCACCGGCGGTATGCGTGGAAGAGCGGCGCCGTGGCCACTCTAGCCTGCTCAGTCGAGCAGGTTGTTTTTCATGGCGTAATAGGTGAGGTCGCTGTTGGACTGCAGGCCCATCTTTTCCATGATGCGGGTACGGTAAGTCGACACGGTCTTGATCGACAGCGACAGCGCATTGCCGATGTCGGACACGGTTGCACCCTTGGCCAGGCGCAGGAACACCTGGAATTCACGGTCCGACAACTCGGTATGCAGCGCCGTGTTGGGATCGCGGTCGAAGCTCTGGGCCAGCAGTTCGCCGACCTGGGAGCTGACGTAGCGCCGGCCCTGGTAGACGGTGCGTACGGCGGTCTTGAGTTCGTCGGCGTCGCATTCCTTGTTCAGGTAGCCATTGGCGCCCATCTTGAACAGGTTCAGCGCGTATTGCTGGGCTGGATAACCGGACAGGATCAGCACCGGCAGGTTGGGCTGGCCTTGGCGGATGGTCCGCAGGATATCGATGCCGCTCTGGTCGGGCATGGCGATATCGAGCAGCAGGACGTCGCAAATTTCACGACGTGCAATATCGAGGGCTTCACGCCCGGTTGCGCCTTCGGCGACGACTTCGAAATCGCCGGATGACGAAAAAATCTGTTTGAAACCTGCTCGAACTATCTGGTGATCGTCACAAATGGCAACGCGTATCATTGTCTTCCCTTAGATTTTTCCCGGTACAGGAAAGAGCCGAGGCTGACACCTCACGCCCCGTTTTAGGTCATGCGTTTGAGTCAGCTAAATTCGCAAGTGACATTCTAGCACCTCCGAGGTGCAGAACAACAGGGCGCACGAATGCCTGAGCCCGCCTAACCTCGAATTCCCTCGGACCGGCGTACCAGCAGGCTGGCTCAGACGGCCTGCGAATCGCCCCGCAGCACGGCAAGGATGGCTTGCAATTCTGTACGCAGCTGGTCCGGCGACAGCGTCGGAACCGGCGGCGCCTCGGGGATGGCTTCGACCTCATCGGGCGGGCCGTTGCGGCCGTCGAGACGGTTGCGCGCGCCGCTGATGGTGAAGCCCTGCTCGTACAGCAGCTCACGGATCCGCCGGATCAGCAGCACTTCGTGGTGCTGGTAATAGCGGCGGTTTCCACGGCGTTTGACAGGCTTTAGTTGGGTAAATTCCTGCTCCCAGTAGCGCAACACATGCGGCTTGACCCCGCACAATTCGCTGACTTCACCGATGGTGAAATAGCGCTTGGCCGGAATCGGCGGCAGCACGGTCAGTTCGTTCTTGTTCGGTCGATCGTTCATGGCTTACGTGGAGAGGAACCCGGTCGGCAAGACAGGCAGGTCTCAGGCGGCGTGCGCCAGCGCAGAGGTGCCCGTACTTGCCGGTCCGGCCTCCTCGACCATACCTTTCAGCTTCTGGCTGGCGTGGAAAGTCACGACACGGCGCGCCGTGATCGGAATTTCCTCGCCGGTTTTCGGATTGCGCCCGGGGCGCTGCGGTTTGTCGCGCAACTGGAAGTTGCCGAAGCCTGACAGCTTGACAGCCTCCCCGCGCTCGAGCGCATTACGGATTTCATCGAAGAAGGTCTCGACCATATCCTTGGCTTCGCGCTTGTTCAGGCCGACCTGCTCGAACAGCAGCTCGGCCAGCTCCGCCTTGGTCAAGGTCGGCAATTCCTTTTCCGCTTCTTGCCGCACTCGCGCCACCTGCATCGCACGATGCAGATCGGCGTTCAGCGCCTCCTGGAGTACGGCCGGATCAAAGTCATTATTATTAATTTGAAAGCCCTACCTTCAGATCAACAGTCATTTTGGAATGAGGGCACCCCTTCCAGATACCCTCAGGCACGCAATTTGGCGCCATGTTTTTGTTGTGCCGCAGCAGCAAGTGCAGCCATGATGGCATCGACCGCATCGTCCTGCAACGTCGATTGAGTATCTTGCAAGCCAAAGCGGAACGCAAGACTTTTTTCGTCTTGTTCCAAACCTTTGCCGCGATATTCATCAAACAAAACAACGGCTTGCACGAGTTTCCCAACCGGATTCGACGATAGTTCAGCGGTGAAAGCATCCAGCAAAGCCTGGGCCGGGACGTCCTGCTTGACCACCAGCGCCAGGTCGCGCGTGGCGCCCGGAAACTTCGAAATCTCGCTGTAGCGCGGCAGGTCGCGCTGGCGCAGGGCCTCGGCATCGACTTCGAACAGCACCGGCGCCTGCGGCAGGTCGTACTTTTGCTGCCAGCGCGGATGCAGTTCGCCGATGAAGCCGACCTGCTTTCCGTCGACCTCGACCGATGCGCAGCGGCCCGGGTGCAGGGCCGGATGTTCCATCTTCGCAAAGCGCACCTGGCGCGGCGCGAACAATGCCTCCAGGTCGGCCTTCACGTCGAAGAAGTCGACCGCGCGGGTCGGCAAGCCCCACTGCTCCTCCGCCGCCGGACCATAGGCGATCGCGGCCACGCGCTTGGGCTGCTCGAAACCGGCCACCGCCAGCGGGCCGTCCTGCACGGCAGGATTGCGCTTGAATACGGCGCCGACTTCGAACACGCGCACGCGCCCGGCCTTGCGGTTCAGGTTGTAGCGCACGTTGGCGACCAGGCTGCCGATCAGCGTCGAACGCATCACGCTCATCTGGCTGGCGATCGGGTTCTGCAGGCGGATCGGATCGGTATTGGCGGCAAAATCCGCTTCCCACTGCTGCTCAACGAAGCTCATGTTGACCACTTCCTGGTAGCCGAGGTCGGCCAACTGGTGACGGATCGCGAACAGCGAGCGGGTATTTTCCGGCTCGATCAGCATCGCGCTCGGGGCGACAGGCGGCAGCGTCGGGATATTCTCGAAGCCGTACACGCGCGCGACTTCCTCGATCAGGTCTTCCTCGATCTCGATATCGAAGCGGTAGGACGGCGACGTGACGTAGAACTGCCCCGGTTCTTGCGTGAACGGCAGGCCCAGGCGGGTGAAGATGTCGGCCACCATCTCATCGGTAATCTCGACGCCGATGACCTTGGCGGCGCGCGCGGTGCGCATCAACACCGGCTTGCGCTCAGGCAGGTTGGCGATCTGGTCGTCGACCGGACCGACTTTGGTCTCGGGCGTGCCGCAGATCTCGACGATCAGCGCGGTGATGCGCTCGATGTGCTCGACCGTGGTCGCGTAATCGACGCCGCGCTCGAAGCGATGCGCGGCATCGGTCGAGAAATTGTAGCGGCGCGCGCGGCCCTGGATCGCGTTCGGCCACCAGAACGCGGCTTCCAGGTAGATATCGGTGGTGTCGAGGGTGACGGCGGTCGAGTCGCCGCCCATGATGCCGGCAAGCGATTCGATTTCCTTGTCGTCGGCGATCACGCCGACCCACTCGTCGACCTCGACGGTGTTGCCGTTCAAGAGCTTCAGCGACTCGCCCTTCCTGCCCCAGCGCACGTCGATGCTGCCGTGGATCTTGTTCAGGTCAAACACGTGCGACGGACGGCCGACTTCGAGCATCACGTAGTTCGAGATGTCGACCAGGGCCGACACCGAGCGCTGGCCCGAGCGCTCCAGGCGACGCTTCATCCACTCGGGAGTTGGCGCCTTGGCGTTCAGGCCGCGGATCACACGGCCGGTAAAGCGGCCGCACAGGTCCGGTGCCGAGATCTTTGCCGGCAGCACTTCGTCGATCGTCACGGGGACGCTGCGCAGTACCGGCAGGCTCAGCGGCGAGCCGGTCAGCGCCGACACTTCGCGCGCCACGCCCAGCACCGACAGGCAGTCGGCCTTGTTTGGGGTCAGCTTGATCGTGAATTTCAGGTCGTTCAGGCCGAGGTAATCGCGGATGTCCTGGCCGACCGGCGCATCTTGCGGCAGTTCCATCAGGCCGCTGCCCTCTTCCGAAATCTTGAGTTCCTTGGCCGAGCACAGCATGCCCTGGGATTCGACGCCGCGCAGCTTGCCGACCTTGATCTCGAAGGGCTTGCCGTCCGCGCCCGGCGGCAGTACGGCGCCGGCCTTGGCACAGATCGCCTTCATGCCGGCGCGCACGTTCGGCGCGCCGCACACGATGTTCAGCAAGGTGCCGCTGCCGACATCGACCTGGCACACGTTCAGGCGGTCCGCGTTCGGGTGCTTGGCCACTTCCTTGACTTCGGCCACGACCACGTTGGAAAACGGCGGCGCGACCGCTTCGACTTCCTCGACCTCGAGGCCGGACATGGTGAGCAGGTGGGAGAGTTCGTCCGAATTCATCTTCGGATCGACCATGGAACGGAGCCAGTTTTCGGAGAATTGCATATCTCTTGCCCTATCGAGGCTAATTATTTAGTTAGCGTTAAATGGCCTTAGAAACCGTAGCGAGCAGGGCTCAGTTCCGTTCGAGTAGCGCAGCCGTACTTCAGTACGGCGAGCATCGCAGGACGGAAATGTGCCCGCGCAGTAGGTTTATAAGGTCATTTTTAATTGAATTGTTTCAGGAAGCGCAGGTCGCCTTCATAGAAGAGACGGAGATCGTTAATGCCATAGCGCAGCATGGTCAGGCGCTCGAGGCCGGAGCCGAACGCGAAACCGATGAACTTTTCCGGATCCAGGCCGAAATTGCGCACGACGGTCGGGTGCACCTGGCCGGCGCCCGACACTTCCAGCCAGCGGCCCTTGAGCGGCCCCGAACCGAAGGCGATGTCGATCTCGGCCGACGGTTCGGTGAACGGGAAGTAGGACGGGCGGAAACGCACCTGCAGGTCGTCGGTCTCGAAGAAGGCCTTGACGAAGTTCAGGTACACGCCCTTGAGGTCGGCAAAGCTGATGTCTTCGCCGATCCACAGGCCTTCGACCTGGTGGAACATCGGCGAGTGGGTGGCGTCGCTGTCGACGCGGTAGGTACGGCCCGGTGCGATCACCTTGATGGGCGGCGTATGCGTGCGCGCATAACGTACCTGCATCGGGCTGGTATGGGTGCGCAGCAGCAGCGGCTTGCCGGTGCTGTCATTGCCTTCGATATAGAAGGTGTCCTGCATCGAACGCGCCGGGTGGTTTTCCGGGCTGTTGAGTGCCGTGAAGTTGGTCCAGTCGGTCTCGATTTCCGGACCGTCGGCCACGTCGAAACCGATCGAGCGGAAGATCTGTTCGACCCGTTCCCAGGTGCGCATGACCGGATGGATGCCCCCTAGGCCGCGGCCGCGGCCCGGCAGCGTGACGTCGATCGCTTCGGCGTTCAGGCGCGTCATCAGCTGGGCGTTCGCGAGATCCTCGCGGCGGGCGGTCAATGCCTGTTCGATTTTTTCTTTGGCGGCATTGATTAGGGCGCCCTGCGCCTTGCGCTGGTCCGGGTCGAGCTTGCCCAGGCCCTTCATCAGTTCGGTCACCTGGCCGGTCTTGCCCAGGTATTTCGCTTTAGCGTTTTCCAGCGCGGCAGCGTCCTGGGCGGCGCCAAAGTCGGACTGGGCGGAGACGACGAGTTCTTCCAGCGAGTTCATTGCGTGTTCTTTTCCTATTGAAGGGCGGGAGGCGCCAGAAACAAAAACAGGGCATCGGTCGTGAAACCTTTGCCCCGTCCTTTTTGCGCCGCATCGCTGCGGCGCTATGGTTCGCTCAGCGATTAAGCAGCAGCGACTTGTGCCTTGACGGTGTTCACGATAGCGGCAAATGCCGGCTTGTCGTTGACAGCCATGTCGGCCAGGACTTTACGGTCCAGTTCAATCGCGGCTTTCTTCAGGCCGTTCATGAAGACGCTGTAGGTCATGCCGTGCGAACGCGAAGCCGCGTTGATACGGGTGATCCACAGTGCGCGGAACACGCGCTTCTTGTTGCGGCGGTCGCGGTAAGCGTACTGGCCAGCGCGCATGACTGCTTGCTTGGCAATACGGAATACTTTGCTGCGGCGACCACGGTAGCCCTTGGCGAGTGCAAGAACCTTTTTATGACGGGCACGTGCAGTAACCCCACGTTTAACTCTAGGCATATTAGCTCCTTAGTGTGAGATTAAGCAGACGGCATCATGCGGTAGACGCTGGTCACGTCCGACGCATTGATGTTACGGGTGCCACGCAGCTGACGCTTGTTCTTGGTGGTCTTCTTGGTCAGGATGTGACGCTTGAACGCCATACCCGATTTGACGGTACCACCCGGACGCACGCGAAAACGCTTTTTCGCGGAGCTTTTGGTTTTCATTTTTGGCATAGTCATCTGCCCTTTAAAGGCAGCCTCATATGTAACAGGATTGCAGGTGGCAGCAACGCTGCTCTTGGATGCCTACTTTCACTTGTTTCTGCAGCGGAAGCGAGTCCCCTACAGTCTTGCATTCCCGCATCTCTAGAAACGGGAACCGCAGATTCTACCACAGGTTTGATTCCGGAGGAATGATTCGACCCGCGGTTGATTCCACAACACAACGACCGCGAAACAAGCACAGGCCGGTGATGGGTCGCAGGATCGCCCGCGGCCCGTCACCGGCCCTGCCTTATCTCACCATCACGGCAAACGCCGCGTCGCGCAGAAGCTTACTTTTTCTTCTTCGGGCCGACGATCATGATCATCTGGCGGCCTTCCAGTTTCGGGAACTGCTCGACCACGCCGTACGGCTCAAGGTCGCCACGCAGGCGCTCCAGCATGCGCTGGCCGATATCCTGGTGGGCCATTTCACGGCCGCGGTAGCGCAGGGTGATCTTGGTCTTGTCACCCTCTTCCAGGAACTTGATCAGGTTACGCAGCTTGATGCTGTAATCACCCTCGTCGGTACCCGGACGAAACTTGATTTCCTTGACCTGGATGATCTTCTGCTTCAGCTTCGCTTCGTGCTGCTTCTTCTGCTCCGAATACTTGAACTTGCCGTAGTCCATCAGGCGGCAGACCGGTGGAACCGCGTTCGGCGCGATTTCCACCAGGTCGACGTTCGCTTCTTCAGCCAGACGAAACGCTTCGGCCAGGCTCACAATGCCCAGCGGCTCGTTGTCCACACCGTTCAGACGCATTTCCGGGTGGGTGATTTCGCCATTGATGCGATTTGAAGACTTGTCAGTAGCTATTTTGTATCCTTTGGTAGTTGATTATATTCGGCCGTTCCTCAAGGCGGGAAAAACTCACTTCGCCTTGGATGCCACCTCGCCCAGGAGGCGTTCCAGCAGCGCGTCGACGGACATCACGCCCAGGTCGACATTGCCGCGTGCGCGAACGGCCACAGTGTTGGCATCCCGCTCTTTATCGCCGACAACAAGGATGTACGGCAGTTTTTGGACGGAATGCTCGCGAATTTTATAGGTAATCTTCTCGTTTCGCAAATCAGCGTGAACACGCAAACCGGCGGCTTTCAGACGAGATTCCACCTCTTTTACATAAGATGCTTGCGCATCCGAAATATTCAAGAGGGCGACTTGCACCGGGGCCAGCCACAGCGGCAGCGCACCGGCATAGTTCTCGATCAGGATACCGATGAAACGTTCCATCGAACCGACGATCGCGCGGTGCAGCATCACCGGCACCTTGCGGGTATTGTCTTCCGACACATACTCGGCACCGAGGCGGCCCGGCATCGAGAAGTCCACCTGCATGGTACCGACCTGCCACGGACGGCCGAGGCTATCCTTCAGGTGGTACTCGATCTTCGGACCGTAGAAGGCGCCCTCGCCCGGCAGCTCGGTCCATTCCACGCCGCAGCCGCGCAGCGCAGAACGCAGCGCTTCCTCGGCCTGGTCCCAGACTTCGTCGGAACCGATGCGATTTTCCGGACGCAACGCGATCTTGACGTCGATGTTCTCGAAGCCGAAGTCCTCGTACACCTTCATCGCCTGGGCGTGGAAAGCCACCACTTCCGGTGCAATCTGCTCTTCGGTACAGAACACGTGGCCGTCGTCCTGGGTAAAGCCGCGCACGCGCATCAGGCCGTGCAGCGCGCCCGACGATTCGTTGCGGTGGCACTGGCCGAACTCACCGTAGCGCAGCGGCAGGTCGCGGTAGGAGCGCAGGCCGGCGTTATAGATCTGCACGTGGCCCGGGCAGTTCATCGGCTTGAGCGCATAGGTGCGGTTCTCGGACTCGGTCGTGAACATGTTTTCACGGTAGTTATCCCAGTGACCGGTCTTTTGCCACAGGCTGACGTCGATGATCTGCGGCGCCTTGACTTCGTTGTAGCCGGTGATCTGGTAGGTCTTGCGCATGTACTGCTCGATCTGCTGCCAGATGGTCCAGCCTTTCGGGTGCCAGAAGATCAGGCCCGGGGCTTCGTCCTGGAAGTGGAAGAAGTCGAGCTGCTTGCCGAGCTTGCGGTGGTCGCGCTTTTCGGCTTCTTCCAGCATGTGCAGGTATTGCTCCTGGTCTTCCTTTTTCGCCCAGGCGGTACCGTAGATACGCTGCAGCATCTCGTTCTTGGCGTCGCCGCGCCAGTAGGCGCCGGCCAGCTTCATCAGCTTGAAGACTTTCAGCTTGCCGGTCGAAGGCACGTGCGGGCCGCGGCACAGGTCGGTGAAACCGCCTTCCGAATACAGCGACACGTCCTCGTTCGCCGGAATCGAGGCAATGATCTCGGCCTTGTAGTCTTCGCCGATCGATTTGAAGTAGGCGACGGCTTCGTCGCGCGGCAGCACCTTGCGGGTAACAGGCTCGTCCTTCTTGGCGATTTCCGCCATCTTCTTTTCGATCGCGGTCAAGTCTTCCGGGGTGAACGGACGCTTGTACGAGAAGTCATAGTAGAAACCGTTCTCGATGGTCGGGCCGATCGTGACCTGGGCTTCCGGGAACAATTCCTTGACGGCATACGCCAACAGGTGGGCGGTCGAGTGACGGATCACGTCCAGACCTTCCGGATCGCGGTCGGTGACGATCGCCAGGTCGGCGTCGGATTCGATCAGGAACGAAGTATCGACCACTTTACCGTTGACCTTGCCGGCCAGCGCGGCCTTGCCCAGGCTCGGGGCAATGTTTTGTGCCACTTGGGCCACGGTGACCGGTCCTTCGAATTGACGGCTGGAGCCGTCGGGGAGTCGCACGTTCAGCATCTTGATCTCCTTGTCGGCGCCATGTCGCGCCCGCTAAATAAATGAAATGATTAAAAGAATTGAAACTAAAAATGTCGGGACGAAAAAAAACGCGCACCAGGCGCGTTTATTTCAGTGTTGTAGAGCTTTCTTGAGACAAAAGCACACCAAACCGCGTCTAGCGATTCCCCCACAACCGAGTTGTAGTTCGCGGTGTCATAACCGTGGATGCCTTTCTCGCTCTTACAGATGGGAACTGTGAAGCTCCCGAGATGTTCTGGTGGGCGGTGCAGAATTCGAATCTGCGACCCCTTGGATGTCGACCAAGTATTCTAACCAGCTGAACTAACCGCCCGTGTGCCGCTATTATAGGGAGTCGGCGCCGGTTATGCAAGGCACACACGAATTGATGAGCAAACCGGCATTGGCGCGGGCTTGGCGCCCTACCCTCCAGGTATACTTCCTGCTGTTTATTTTGATGACCTACGCCCCATGTCCCAGCAACCCGCCTCCTCCGCCCACCTGCACGCCCACCTAGACGGCGATGCCCGCCACGCCCACACCATCGAGGGCCGCAGCCAGGGGGCGCTGGCGATTGCGCTCGGGCTGACCCTGCTGTTCGCCGTGATCGAAGCGGTCACCGGCTTCATGTCGAATTCGCTGGCGCTGATCTCCGACGCCGGCCACATGACGACCGACGCCGCCGCCCTCGGCCTGGCCCTGATGGCGCAGTTCATCGCCAAGCGCCCGCCGTCGGCGCGCCATTCGTTCGGCTTCGTGCGCGCCGAGGCGCTGGCCGCCTTCGTCAACAGCCTGGCCATGTTGCTGTTGGTGTGCTGGATCGTGTACGAAGCCGGCAAGCGCCTGGTGCATCCGGAAGCCGTCGGCGGCGCAACGGTGTTCGTGGTCGCCTCGATCGGCGCCGCCATCAACATCCTGGTGGCCTGGGTGCTGTCGCGCGGCGAGCAGAGCATCAACACGCGCGCCGCCCTGGTCAACGTGCTGGGCGACCTGCTCGGCTCGATCGCGGCGATCGCGGCCGGCGCCATCATCCACCTGACCGGCTGGGTGCGGATCGACCCGATCCTGTCGATCTTCGTGTCGCTGCTGATCCTGCGCTCGACCGCCGGCATCCTGCGCGAGTCTTATCACTTCCTGATGGAAGGCGTGCCGGCCCAGATCGACTACCTGCAAGTAGGCACCGACCTGGCGCGGGTGCCGGGCGTGGTCTCGGTGCACGACCTGCACGTGTGGGACATGTCGCCCGGCGAACCGGCCCTGATCGGCCACCTGCAGATCGAGAACATGGCACGCTGGCCGGAGGTGCTGCAGGCGGTTCGGGCCATGCTGCTGGACAAGCACGGCATCGATCACGTCACCTTGCAGCCCGAGACCCATAACCGCTGAGCCGCACGCGCATAACTCGGCAGTCATGTGTAAGCCGGGTCCGACCCGGCAGCGGGTGGCGCGCCTACAGGACGCGCGGGGGCGGCTTGTGGATAATGTAAACATGCCAAGCTTATCCCACGTCTACGACACCCTGATCATCGGCGGCGGCCCCGGCGGGCTGACCGCAGCCATCTACCTGCGCCGCTTCACGCGCGACGTCGCCCTGGTCGACAAGGGCAACAGCCGCCTGCGCCTGATCCCCGTGTCGCACAATTATCCCGGCTTCCCCGAAGGCGTACCCGGCCATGCCCTGCTCGGCAACCTGACCGCCCAGCTGGAACGCTACGGCGGCGTGGTGATGCCGGGCGAGATCCTCGACCTGCGCATCGAGGATGGCCATTTTGTGGCGGATTATGCAGCCGAGGATGCGCCCGAAGGCGAGCCCGTGCAGATCCGTGCCCTGACGGTGCTGCTGGCCACCGGCGTGGCCGACGTCGGCCTGCCGGTCGAAAACTGGCGCGAAGCGGTCGCCTTCGGCTCGGTGCGCCTGTGTCCGGTGTGCGACGGTTTCGACGTGATGGACAAGCGCATCGCCGTCGCCACCGCCGAAGTCAATCCGGTCGGCCACGCCATGTTCATGCGTACCTTCAGTGCCGACGTGACGCTGTTCGAGCGCGGTCCATCGTCGATCCTGACCGACGACGACCGCCGCCGCCTGGACGCCGCCGGCGTGCGCTACATCGATTCGCCGCTGCTGTCGGTCACGCTGGACGCCGCCATGAAACCGGTGATGCACACCGCCGACGGCAACGACCACCTTGCCGACGTGTTCTACCCGATGCTGGGCGAAAATGCGCGCTCCGGGCTGGCCGCCAAGCTGGGCGCCGAAACCGCCCATTGCGACGAACTGGTGGTCGACAGCCATGGCGCCACCGCGGTGCCGGGCCTGTATGCGATCGGCGACGTGACCGTCGGCCTGAACCAGATCGCGGTGGCGACCGGCGAGGCCGCGCGCGCCGCCACCCATATCCACAACCGCCTGCCGCCGGCCCTGCGCCCCGCCAAAGCCGCCAGCCCGCTGGCCCTGCACCGGGTGGCATGATGGCAAAGACGGTCAAGCCCGCGCAAGCGCCAGGCGTCGACCTGTCCGACTACAACCTCGGCGAGCTGAAGGGCTTGCTGTTCGAGGTCGGCCAGGCGATCAAGGAGCGCCAGCAGCGCGACGTGGCCGATGCGCGCGAACGCATCATGACGATCGCGCGCGGTGCCGGCATGCCGGCCGAGCGCCTGCTGGACGGCGCCGCCGTCCTGCCGCGCTACCGCAACCCGGACGACCCCAGCCAGACCTGGAGCGGCCGCGGACGCCAGCCGAAGTGGGTGGCGGAGGCGCTGGCAGGCGGCAGGACATTGGACGAGCTGAAATTCTAGCCCCCTCGGCGCAATCCGCCGCCCCCTCGACTACAGGGCGCCGCGCGGCGCCCCATACTGGCATCATCGAGCCTTGGCAATGGCAGGAGTCAGTGTGTGTGGGAACGGATCTGGGCAACCACGGTAGAAGAATTTTCGGACCTCGGCAACGCCGAGGACATCACGCGGATCGTGCTGCGCCTACTGGTGGCGATGGCGCTGGGCGGCCTGCTCGGCTATGAGCGCGAATCGATCGGTTCCCCGGCCGGCCTGCGCACCCACATGCTGGTCTCGCTCGGCTGCGCGCTGTTCGTGCTGATCCCAGTCCAGGCCGGCATGCAGATCGAAGACGTGTCGCGCGTGCTGCAGGGCGTCACGGCCGGCATTGGCTTCCTTGGTGCCGGCGCCATCCTCAAGCAGCACGACAGCAGGGACATCCACGGCCTGACCACGGCGGCCAGCATCTGGACCACGGCGGCGATCGGCGTCGCCGCCGGCATGGGGCGCGAGTCGTCGGCGATCGTCAGTGCGGTATTTGCCTTCGTCATCCTGTCGATCCTGCGGCGCGTGTCGAAGCAGCGGGATACCTGACATGCGCCGCAGGCAGCCCACCGCCGGCCGCCAGCCGACCATTCCAGATCGGCCATGACATAAGGGCGCAAAGTCTTCAATTTCCCGACACCAGCGCCACCCGCTTGCGAATCTGCTCCACGGCTGCCGCATCCCCCACCGCCTGCGCCCGCTTCTCCTGCACCCCGAGCCAGGCCAGCAACGGACGCCGCCACCCCTGCTCCGACGCCGTCTCCACCGCCACGCCGATATCGCCCGGCGTGATCCGCCCTGCGCGCAACAAGGCCCCGGCCGCCACCAGGCGCGCCAGCGGCGCGGCCACGCCGGCCAGCGTGCCGCTCGCCACCACCGGCCGGTGCTGTTCTGGCAGCAGCCCGGCATCCAGCCCCTGCCAGCGGCCCTCGAGGTAGGCCGCGTAGGCGCGCTGCGCCGGCGTCGCTTCCCCGGCGATCGCGGCATAGCCGGGACAATCGGTCTCCAGCGCCGCCACCTGCACCGCGCAGCGCGCCAGCTCGGCCTGGGCCACGCGGTCGAAGCGGCCGGTGCTGGCGGTCTCGCGCCGCGCCCGCGCGAATTCGGCGTCGGCGGCCGGGGTGTCGCCTTTCAGCCAGGCATCGGTGTAGCCATCCAGCGCATCGCGCGCGTTCGGCTGCCAGCTCGGCGGCTGGGGCTTGCTCGCGCACCCGGCCAGGGCCAGCGCCAGCGCCAGCGCACACATTACATGGAGGGGCTTCATGGCAGCTTGATCTCCGATTCGCTCTTGAATGGCCATTTGCGGTTGATCTGGTCGACCAGCCGGTTCACCTTGCGCAGGCTGGCGTCGACTTCGCCGCGCAGCCGGCCCAGGTCCTGGGTGGCGACGCGCGCGTTGGCGCCGACCGCCTGGGCTTCGACCAGCACGGCGTCGACTTTCTGCAGCGTCGTGCGGGCGTCGGCCAGCATGCCGTTTAGTTCGCGCACCGCGGCCTGGGTGTCGTCCATTACGCCGTTCTTGCCGAAGACGCGCTGATCGGTCTTGGCCAGCAGGCTGTCGACCCGCTGCAGCGTCTGCAGCAGCTTCTGCGCTTCGGCGTCGCCGCCCAGCGCCGTGCCGAGCACGCCGTACTTGCCGGTCAGGCGGCCGCTCAGGGTCTCGACGTTGGCGAGCGTATTGTCGATCGAGGAACCGGATTGCGTCAGGGTGCTCAGGTTTTCCAGCAGCGTGCGCGCGGTGGCCAGCAGGCGCGGGATCTCGGCGCTGGCGTCGCCGCGCAGCACCGGGCGCTGGGCTTTGTCCGGTAGCGGCGGGTCGGTCAGGATGCCGCTGAAGGCGCGCAGCCGGGTCTCGCCGACCACGCTGCTCTCGAGCGTGAACACGCTGGTGGTGCGCAGCCATCTGGCGTCGTCGCGCGGGATGTCGACGTGGATGTTGACCTTGCCGTCCGCCCCCAGGCTGACCTGGCGCACGCGCCCGATCGGGAAGCCGGCGAAGGTCATATCCATGCCGGGAATCACGCCTTCGGAATTGTCGGCCACCAGGGTCAGCGTCTGGGTCTTTTCGAATACGCCGCGCGCGTACATCACGTACAGCACGAAGGCGGCGATCAGGGCGCCGATGGCAACCAGCAGGATCAGGGCCTTGGCCTCGACGTGTTTCGGCTCGTCGGGGGCGGCAGGGGCGGCGGGCGTGGTGACGGGATCGGCCATCGGCGTCCTTTCTGGTTAGATATATTTGAGGACCAGCGAACCAGCCTCGATCAGCAGCAGCACGAACAGCAGGCGCAGCGCACCCGGCTGCACGCTGGAGCGGTGGCGGCGCGCGTGGCGCAGCAGTTCGAGCAGCGCGGCGCTCGGGATCACGGCCACGGCCAGCCCGAACAGCACGGTCTTGAACACGAAGCCGGCGGTGACCACCGGATCGAACACCCGGCCCACGGTGCGCGTGTAGTCGGGGATGCCCCAGGGCGACAGGCCGTACACGTTCAGGTAGGCCAGCACCAGCACGATCACGCTGCTGACCATGGCCAGGCTGAGCACCGAAAAGGCGTTGGCGAATACCTGCGGCACCAGGTCGCGCCGCACCTTTTTCAAGGTCTCTTCGGTCGCCACCGCGGCCGGCACCCCTGCCCTGGCCAGGCCCATGGCGGCGGCGTCGAAGGCCATGCCGGCGCGCAGCGCTGCGAACAGTGCGGCCGACAGCGGAATCAATTCCAGCACCAGCACCCGCACCACCATCTCCAGCGCGTAGCGCGACAGGCCGTAGCTCTGGGCCGTGACCAGCACGATGCGGATCACGACCAGGCTGACCAGTGCGGTGAGCATCGTGAACCAGGGCAGCACCTGCCAGGTGCTAGCGTAGATGTGGCGCGCCGTGGCCAGGCGGTTGGCGCGGTTGTAGGTCGAGGGCGACAGCGCCATCACCAGCGCCACCGCGCCCAGGCGCAGCATGTGCCACCAGCCCGCCAGCCAGCGGGCGGCGTGCACGCCCCAGTGGCGCGGCTTGATGTACAGGAGAGCGGATAGGGACATGGTCACATGATACGGCGCAAGAAGGGTGCCCGCCCGATATGGATCACATCGGGAGGACGCTTACTGTTCGCGATCGTCATTGACGCCGCGCTTCCTGCACGCCGCCCACTTCCCCGATCGCCGCCAGCGCCTTCTGCAGTTGCCCGGTCGAGCTGATCTCGGCCGTGAACACCATGCGCGCCAGGCCCTTGCTGCTCTGGGTGTTGACGCCGATGACGTTGATCTTCTCGCGCGTCAGCACTTCCGAGATATCGCGCAGCAAGCCCTGGCGGTCGCTGGCCAGGATGAAGATGTCGATCGGGTAGACCGTTTCCCTGCCGGTGCTGCCCCACTCGGTGTCGAGCACGCGCTCCGGCGCCTTGGACGCCATCTCGGCAAAGTTCTTGCAACTGGCGCGGTGGATCGACACGCCCTTCCCGCGCGTGACGAAGCCGACGATCGGGTCCGGCGGCGCCGGCTTGCAGCACTTGGCCAGCATAGTCATCAGGCCTTCGGTGCCGACCACCAGCACGCCCGACTTGGCGCCCTGCTCCACGCTCGAGGCGCGGCTCTTGTTGACCACGGCCGCGTCTTCGGCCTGCGGCGCCGGTTCCGCCGATTCGTGCAGCGCGGCTTCCACGTGGCGCAGGCTGAACTTTTCCTTGGCCACGCTGATGAACAGGTCGTCGACCTTGGCGAAGCCCAGCTTGTGCGCCAGCGCTTCCAGGTTGACCGCGGTCTTGCCCTCGCGCTGCAGCGATCTTTCCACCAGCGCACGGCCGTTGGCCAGGGTTTCTTCCAGTTCCTGCGCATGGAACCAGGCGCGGATCTTGGTGCGGGTGCGGCTGCTGACCGTGTAGCCGGGACTGAGCCAGTCGCGCGACGGACCGGCGCTGCCGGCCGGGCCCTTGGCGGTGATGATCTCGCAGGTCTGGCCGTTCTTCAGCGCCGTGTTCAGCGGCACCATCACACCGTCGATGCGGGCGCCGCGGCAGCGGTGGCCGACTTCGCTGTGCAGGTGGTAGGCGAAGTCGATCGGGGTGGCCCCCACCGGCAGTTCCAGCACGCGTGCCTGCGGCGTCAGCACGAAGATGCGGTCGTCGAGCGTGGTCGACTTCAGCTTCTCGACCCACTCGCGCTGCAGTGCCTCGTCGCCGGCGCCGGTGACGGCGTCCGCCACTTCGCTCTTCCACGCCAGCAGCTGGCGCAGCCAGGCGATCTTTTCGTCGTACTCCTGGCTCTTGAAGTTGGAGCCACCCTCTTCCTTGTAGCGCCAGTGCGCGGCGACGCCGTTCTCGGCCAGGTTGTGCATTTCCTGGGTGCGGATCTGCACCTCGAGCGGGCGGCCGTCGTCGGCGTTCACCACCGTGTGCAGCGACTGGTAGCCGTTCGGCTTCGGCCGCGAGATGTAGTCGTCGAATTCTTTCGGGATCGGCGTCCAGATGTTGTGCACCAGGCCGAGCACCGTATAGCAGGTGCGCACGTCGGCGACGATCACGCGGAAGGCGCGCACGTCGTACAGCCCGGAGAAATCGAGCTCCTTGCCACGCATCTTCTTCCAGATGCTGTAGATGTGTTTCGGGCGGCCGCTCACTTCCGCCTTGATGCCGGCCGCCGCCAGCTCGTCCTCGAGACGCGTGATCGCCGATTGCACGAAGCTTTCGCGCAGCATGCGCTTTTCTTCGAGCATCTTGGCGATGCGCTTGTAGGTATCGGGGTCGATCATGCGGAAGGACAGGTCTTCCAGCTCCCACTTGAGCTGGAAGATGCCGAGGCGATTCGCCAGCGGCGCGTACAGGTCCAGCACTTCGCGGCCGTAGTTATGGGTCATCTCGTCGAAGCGTTTCTGCTCGGCGAAATGGCGCAGGCTGGTGACGCAGGAGGCCAGGCGCACCAGCACCACGCGCATGTCGGATGCCATCGCCAGCAGCATCTTGCGCAGGGTTTCGACCTGCGCCATGGCCTGCTGCTGGGCATTCTTGCCGCGCCCGACCGGCGCCTGCGCCGCCGTCAGGTCGCGCAGGCGGATCAGCTGGTGCACGCCGCGCACCATGTCGGCCACTTCCTTGCCGAAGCGGTCCTCCAGGTGATCGCCGCGTGCCGGCGCGGTGACCGACACCTCGAACAGCAGGCCGGCCATACGCGTTTCGGCATCGGCGCGCAGCACGGCGAGCGTGCCCGCCACCCCGAGCGAGAACTCGAAGGCGCCCTGGCCCCAGGCGGTCAGGCGGTCGCCGTACGCCTCGGCGGCAAAATCGAGGGCGGACTGGACGCGGGCACAGTCGTCCGGTCCGAGACCGTGCAGCAGTTGCGTGCTGGCGTCGCCGAGCGCGGCAATCGATACCATGGGCGTGCCTTACGGCTGGGCCGCGACGATCACGACCTCGACCAGGCAGGCCGGGTTGGCCAGCTTCGCTTCGACGGTGGCGCGCGGCGGCGTATTGCCCGGTACGACCCACTCGTCCCACACGGTGTTCATGCCGGGGAAGTCGGCCATGTCGGCGATGTAGATCTGCGTCGACAGGATGCGCGTCTTGTCGCTGCCGGCTTCCGCCAGCAGGCGGTCGACGTGGCCCAGCACTTCGCGGGTCTGGCCGACGATGTCCTGGGACGTGTTTTCGGCGATCTGGCCGGCCAGGTAGACGGTGCCGTTGTGGATGGTGATTTCGGACAGGCGTTTGCCTACGTGCAGTCGTTTGATTTCCATGGTTTCTCTAGTCGTGTTACACAAAAAAAGCTAAAAAATGCAATCCCGGCTCAAGCGGTCAGGAAGCGTCGCGCCAGCGCGATCTGGTCGGGCTGTAAAAAGGTCGGCGCATGGCCGACGCCGGCCAGCTCGACCAGTTCCGGCCGCGGCCCGCGCCGCGTCATTTCCTCGGCCGTCGCGCGCGACAGCAGGTCGGACAGCTCGCCGCGCACCAGCAGCGTCGGGCAGCGGATCGCATCGTAGGCGGCCCACAGCTGGGCTTCGTCCTGTTGCGCGCGTTCCGGCGTGATGGCCGCGAAGGGCTTGGCCAGGCCCGGGTCGTAGTGGCGCGTCCAGGCGCCGTCCGGTTCCTGCACCAGCACGTCGCTGGCCAGCTTGTGCCACTGCTCGTCGCTGTGCGGGCCGAAGGCACTCGACACTTCGCGTACGAACGCGGCGCCGGCGTCGAAGCTTGGTAAGCGCAGGTCCTGGCCGATGTAGTCGCCGATGCGCGCCATCGCCACCGGATCGAGCACCGGGCCGATATCGTTCAGCACCAGCCGCTCGATCGGGCTATCTTCGAAGGATGCAAGGATCATGCCGATCAAGCCACCCATCGACGTGCCGAACCAGTGCACGCGCTCGTCGGCGTTGTTCGCGGTCACACGGGCGACCAGGGTCACCATGTCGGCCACGTACTGCGGCACCGTGTAATACGCCGGGTCGCGCAAGCGTCCGGAGCGGCCGCGCCCGACCACGTCCGGGCACACGACCCGGTAGCGGTCGCACAGGGCGCGCGCCAGCGCATCGAAATCGTCGGCCACGCGCGTCACGCCGTGCACGCACACCAGCACATGCGGGTTCGCCGGGTCGCCCCACTCCTTGTATGCCATGCGATGCAGGCCGGCCGGCGAGCTGCATTGCACGGATGACAGCCTTGGTTCGCTCATCTGGTAGTCCATTCTCGATCTGCACGGCGCACGGCGCACGTCGCACATTAGTCGGCCGCCAACATTTTAACCGGCGGAGCGATTAGAATTCTACCAAGTCTGGCCAGGATGACCCGACACAGCCCTGCATATGCCTAATTACACCAACGAGGAACCCATGAAATCCACCTTACTGAGCGGGAAAACCGCGCTGGTCACCGGCTCCACGTCGGGCATCGGCCTCGGCATTGCGCGCGCGCTGGCCGAACAGGGCGCCAACATCGTCTTCAACGGCTTCGGCGACGCCCAGCAGATCGAAAAGCTGTACACCGACATCGGCCAGGAATTCGGCGTCCAGACCGCCTACCACAACGCCGACATGTCGAAGCCGGCCGAGATCGAGGCGATGATGGTCTTTGCCGGCGAAAAGTTCGGCGGCGTCGACGTGCTGGTCAACAATGCCGGCATCCAGCACGTGGCCAACGTCGAGGATTTCCCGCCCGAGAAGTGGGATGCGATCATCGCCATCAACCTGTCCTCGGCCTTCCACACCACGCGCCTGGCCCTGCCCCACATGAAGCAGAGGAACTGGGGCCGCATCATCAACCTGGCCTCGGTGCACGGCCTGGTCGGCTCAGCCGCCAAGTCGGCCTACGTGGCGGCCAAGCACGGCCTGGTCGGCTTCACCAAGGTCACCGCGCTCGAAAACGCCCAGACCGGCGTGACCTGCAACGCGATCTGCCCGGGCTGGGTGCTGACGCCGCTGGTGCAGAAACAGGTCGACGACCGCGCGGCGCGCGAAGGCGTGTCCAACGAGCAGGCCAAGAAGGCGCTGCTGATGGAAAAGCAGCCATCGGGCGAATTCGTCACGCCGGAAGAGCTGGGGGCGCTGGCGGTGTTCTTCTGCTCGCCGGTGGCGGACCAGGTGCGTGGCGTGGCCTGGAACATGGATGGGGGTTGGGCAGCGCAGTGATGAACGACCCTATCCACGTCCCCGGCCTGCGCGAGGCCTGCGAAGAGCTGGCCCACGTGGTGCTGGCCTCCGGCCAGCCGCAGGTGTCGCGCGACATCCTGGAAACACTGGCGTCCCGGTTCGAGGCGGAAGCCGCGGACTTCGCCGCGCTGGTGGCCGGCAACGGCCGCGACACGGCCCTGCTGACCCGCGCCGTGCACTATTTAATCGACGCGCATGCGTTGCCGCTGATGGGGACGGACATGGAATGGTTCCGGCAGGCGCTGAATTGCCTGGTCGAGCTGGCGGTCCCCGGGATCGCGCTGTCGGCGAAGGGGGCGGCGTTTCTGGAGGATGTGGCGGTGGGGATCGAACAGTCGATGCAGGATCTGGAATAGTAGAACTTCTGAACGTCGCCCCCGCGAAGGCGGGGGCCCAAGTTCGGTGCTCAGTGCGAAATTTGCTGCAATTCGCGTAACTTGGGTCCCCGCCTGCGCGGGGACGACGTGCTAAGGCAGTTGATTCAAGCCATTGCAGCCGAAGCGTTGACGCGGCGGCGGCGCAGTGCCCCCGCAGCCACCAGGCCGACACCCATCAGCATCCAACTGGCCGGTTCCGGCACGTCGCCGGTCGGCGGCGGCGTGACCGGCGCTTGTACGACCAGCGTGCCGTTCACGGCAGTCACGGCGATGTCGCCGTTGCCGTCAGGGCTGCTGTTCAGGAACAGCACATCCGAGAAATTCAGTCCCGAAGTGCCGCTGCCGAGCGTCTGGAAGGTGAAGGTGGCCAGCGTGCCGTTGCCGCTGACGCCGGCATCCGGTCCCGTCACCCCACCGTAGACGTACGACAGGAACCCGGCGCTGGCGTCGGCTACGCCGAAGTAGGCGTCGTCCGGTCCGCCCAGGAATGCGCCGGCGCTGTAGCTCGTCAGCTGCAGCAGGCTCGCATTGAAGCTCAGCGAAAAATTATAGGCATACAGGTCGGCGATGTCCGCGATGTTCACGGCGACGCTGACGGTCGAGCCGGGCGTGGCGGGCGCCGGGGTGACCACGGTCGTCAGGGTCGGCACGGCCCAGGCCTGGGCGCAGCCGGCAGCCAGCACGCTCGCTGCAAGGAATTTTTTCCAACTAGTCATCGTTGATTCTCCAGTAAATAAGCGGTTCACTTGCAGGTCGAGCCGGCAGGCAGGCGGGCGTTGACATAGGCCAGGTCGCGCGCATCGACCACGCCGTCCTTGTTGACGTCGGCGCGGGCGTCATAGCCGGCCTGGCCGGGCTTCTTGCCGACCGATGCCTTGACGATGCTGAGGTCCGAGCAACCGACCACGCCGTCGCCATCGGCGTCGCCCGGCACCGGCGTCACCACCACCGGTTGCTGGATCGCGAAGTCGGCATTCGACACGTCGAAGAACACGTTGCCGATGGCTTCGACCTTGATGCGTGCGCTGGAGGTGACGACCGTCGGCAGCGTGACGCTGGCGCTACCGTTGTTCGGCACGCTTGCCGCCAGCACGGTCGGAAAGGTCAGGCCGCCATCGGTCGACAGCGAGATCTTGACGTTGTCGACCGACACCGGGGCCACATTGGTGTTGGCCACGCTCCAGGTGATGGTCTGGGTGCTGCCGCCATCCACGGTCACGCCGCTGCCGTTGAACGAGTTGACCAGGAACGGACCGGCGGCCGGGGCCAGGGTCAGGGTCGTGGTCGCGCTGTTGACGCCGCCGCGGCCGTCACGTGCGGTCAGCTTGAAGTGCAGCGACGCCGGGCTGGCGTTGACGCCGGCGAAGCCGACATAGGCCGCGGTCGGCAGGAACTCCGAGAAGCAGTCGACCTGGGCTGCGGTCGGCGTGGTCGATGCGGTCGGGCAGGCGCCGGTTTCGGCGTTGGTGTTGTTGCTCAGGATCTGCGCCATGTCCGGGAACACGCGGGTCGGGTTGCCGTCGACGTGGTTCTCGCCCGGCGAATCGTACTGCAGCGTGCCGCTGCTGGTGACGACGGCGCGGGTGCCGAACTGGCGGAACAGCGGGCCGTTGGTCTTGGTGTTGCTGACCAACCCGGTGCCGGTCGCAGCGCCACGGTCGTTCTGCTCCCACATATACGTGACTGCATCGCCGTCCGGGTCGGTGGCGCTGCCGGTCAGGGCGAACGGGGTGCGCACCGGGATCGTGTAGCCGTCCAGCACCGTCACGACCGGGGCGCGGTTGGTGGTGGCCGAGACACTGCCGTTGCGGGTGGTCGGGCCGCCGGCGGTGATCTCGCCGACGTAGCCGGTCACGCCCGCGGTCGGGTTGACCAGTTGCAGGCTGGCGACGTTGGTATTGGCCAGCGTGCCGCCGAAGGTGACGGTGAAGCCGGTGTCGGTGAGGGCCGACACGGTCGCGGTGGCGCCGGACGGCCAGCCCGGAATCGCCTGGATCGCCGCCGCGATGCCGGTGGTGGTGTAGTTGGTGCCGCGCACGATCGGCGCCGACACGCCGCCGTTGAAGGACAGCTGGAATTGCTGGCCGTTGGTGGCGAAGTTGGTCAGCACGCCCATCTGGATTTCGCTCAGCAGGTTTTCCGCGCCCGAGGTGTAGGTCGTGATCTCGTCGAAGCTGCGCTGCGACCAGTACGGATCGCTGTGCGGCTGCAGGTCGTCGGTGCCGCAGATGCCGGCATAGGCCATGATCGACGAGCCGCTACCCGGCTCGACGGAGTTGGCGGCGCTGCGGTTGCCGCCGGAGCAGTTGACCTGGGTACCGTTGAAGGTGTGGTTGCCGGAGAACTGGTGGCCCATCTCGTGCGCGACGTAGTCGACGGCGTAGAAGTCGCCCACCGGGGTCGGGATGCCGGTGCAACCCTGTGCCTTGGCATCGCGGCCGACCACGCCCAGGCTGGCGATACCGCCGCCGTTCAGGCCGAGGCCGATGTGGCCGATGTCGAAGTTGCTGGCGCCCGCCAGCAGGCCGGCCACCACGCGGTTGCGGGTCAGCGTGCTGCTCGAGCAGGTCGACGCCTGGGTGGTGGTGTAGCAGGCCGAACCGCCGCAGGGACCGTTGGCGCCGGTCATCTCGGCGGCAGTGTCCAGGTTCAGGTTATCGGTGGCATCGATCAGCACCAGGCGGATCGAGGTTTCTTCTTCATAGATCTGGGTGACGCGGTTGATCAGCGTGACCTTGGCCGCGGTCACGTTGTTGGCGCCGACGTAGCTCGCGTACGACGGGTCGGTGACCAGCGCCAGGCGATAGGTGCGCAGCTGGTCGCCGACCGCGCGCGCGCTGACGTCGGCATCGACCACCAGGAAGGAGGCTTCGGCGGCGGCGCCGTTGCTGGCGCTGACCGAGAAGGCGCCCGAGCGGACGCCGGCCGGCAGCGTCACGCTGATGTTGCCGCTCTTGTCGGCGATGGCGCGCAGGGTCTGCAGCGGCACCTCGTCGCCTTCGGCGCGCACGGCCAGCTCGACGCTGGCGCCCGGCTTGAAGCCGGAACCGTTCACCTGCACGTTGTCGCCCTGGTTGTACAGGCTGCGCGACAGGGTCAGCTGCGATTCGTCCAGGCGGCCCTCGACCAGCGGGGCGCGCGGGTTGACCAGGTCGGCGCGGCTATACGCGGCGTAGACGCTGGTATCGTTCTTGTAGTAAGGATCGACGTACCAGCCGCCGTTGGGCGAGCGCACCGAAGCGTGCAGGCCGAGCGGGGTGATGTCCATGCGCAGCGTGGCGTTCGGGTCATCCAGGCCCTTGCCGCGGTAGGTCTTGATTTCCGGGTGCTTGGCGGCCAGGCCGGCCTCCATGATCGGCGACTCTTCCAGCACGAAGCGCTGGAAGCTGCCGTCGGGCGCCGGCAGCGAGATGGTCAGCGAACTGGCGACCGCGCGCGATTGCTCGCGCGGGGCGGACGCCGTCAGCGACTGCATGCCCGGCAGGTCGAGGGTGGTGGCATGGAAGCGGGACAACTGCAGTGCCGGCGCCTTGGCCGACGTCGTGCGTGCTGCGGAGGTGCCGGCCGACAGGCTTTGCCAGAGCGGTGCGGCGCGCTGTCCCAGCACTGCTTGCGCCGCCGGTTTCGTCTGTGCTTGCGCAACCGGTGCCGCGACCGTGAAGGCCAGGGCGACGCAGACTGCGATGGAACTCATGCTGGGAATACGGCGGGTGGCTTGTGGCCGGGTGCGCTGCAGGGTCGAACACTTCGTTTTCATGCGATGCCCTCTCTGGACTGATGGTTTCCGGTGTTGTTACGATGCCTTTTTCATTTTTTGATGAAAAGAAAACAATGACGCGGATCAATACTATTGCTGGATTTGTATTAACACAAGGAATTTTGAACGTTGTCGTAAAAACTTGAAAACGTTGCCTGAACGATTTTTTTTCTTGCGTGAAACTCAAAGTTGAGTTAGCAAAATTGACACCAATCGGGAGCATGCCATGCCCGAATCGCTCGGCTATGATGTCGGCTTTACAATCGATTGAGACAAGAGGAACACATGCGTATTTGGCCCCGATACCTCGCCTTCGCTACCCTGACGCTGCTGGCCTGCAACACCCATGCCCAGCAGGCCCGGCAGGCGGAACAACAGCGCCCGGTCCTGCTCAGCGCCGACCGGGTCTGGACCGGCGATGGCGCGCCGCACGCCGGCTGGAGCGTATTGGTGGCCGAGGGCCGCATCCAGGGCGTCGGCCCCAGCGATACCCTTGCCGTGCCGGCCGACGTCGAACGCATCAGCCTGCCGGGCAAGACCCTGATCCCGGGCCTGATCGAACTGCATTCGCACGTCCTGCTGCATCCCTATAACGAAACCACCTGGGACGACCAGGTGATCAAGGAGGCGCCCGCCTACCGCGTCGCCCTGGCCGTGCGCCACGCCGCCGACACCCTGCAGGCCGGTTTCACCACCCTGCGCGACCTCGGCACCGAAGGCGCCGGCTACGACGACGTCGGCATCAAGCGCGCCATCGACGAGGGGCAGGTACCGGGTCCGCGCCTGCTGGTGGCCACGCGCGCCATCGTCGCCACCGCCAGCTACGGCCCGGCCGAACGCAGCTACCGCCCCGACATGGAGATCCCCTACGGCGCCCAGCAGGCAACCGGCATCGACGAGGGCGTGAAGGCGGTGCGCGAACAATCGGCCCACGGCGCCGACTGGATCAAGATCTACGCCGACTACCGCACCGGCATCGACGGCAGCACCCGCCCTACCTTCACGCTGGAAGAGATGAAGGCGATGGTGGCGGCGGCGCACATTACCGGGCGCAAGGTAGCGGCCCACGCCAGCAGCGACGACGCGATCCGCCTGGCTGTGCTGGCCGGCGTCGACACCATCGAACACGGCTACGGCGCCAGCGAGGCGACCTTCAAGCTGATGGTCGAGCGCAAGACCGCCTACGTGCCGACCCTCACTGCGCCGGAAGCCATCGGCGAGTATTTCCAGAAGCACGTGCGCGGCGGTACCCCCACCCCGGCGATGCAGCAAGCCGCGCGCGCATTCCAGCTGGCCAGGAAGCTGGGTGTCATCATCGGCAACGGCAGCGACGTCGGCGTCTTCACGCACGGCACCAACGAGCGCGAGCTGGAGTGGATGGTACGTCTGGGGATGAGCCCGACGGAAGCGCTGAGGGCGGCCACCGTGGTCGCGGCCGGAATCCTGGGCAAGCCGGAGCTGGGCGCGCTGAAGCATGGCGCGCTGGCGGACGTGGTGGCGGTGGACGGCGATCCGACCGCGGATATCGCGGCGCTGCGCAAGGTGGGGTTCGTGATGAAGGGTGGGATGGTCTACCGCCGGCCGTAATGGTCCACTGGTAGCGGCCGTTACAGTGTTACCGTCGCTCAAGCAGCGCAGGCAGGCTCCACGCCCCTAATATTCACGTACCGCAGAACAGTTATCAGCGGCAACATTGCGGGTTTCCACAATAGATCACGCAGATATTTTGCGTAATGATGACAGCACTACTATTAACGCATGATGCTCATCATGAAAAAACCTTTCTACAAAGTACTCTACATCCAGGTGCTGTTCGCAATCGTGATCGGCGTGCTGCTCGGCATTTTCGATCCGGGCCTCGCCACCGCGATGAAGCCGCTGGGAGACGGCTTCGTCAAGCTGATCAAGATGATCATCGCCCCGGTGATCTTCTGTACCGTGGTCGCCGGTATCGCCGGCATGCAGGACATGAAGAAGATCGGCCGCGTCGGCGGCAAGGCCCTGCTCTACTTCGAAGTCGTGTCGACCTTCGCACTGGCCATCGGCTTGATCGTCGCCAACCTGGTGAAACCGGGCGCCGGCTTCAACGTCAACCCGGCCACCATCGACACCCACTCGATCGCCCAGTACACCGAGAAGACCAAGGCGCTGACCACCACCGACTTCCTGATGAACATCATCCCGGATACCTTCATCGGTGCCTTCGCCAAGGGTGACATCCTGCAGGTGCTCTTGATCGCGATCCTGTTCGGCTTTGCGCTGTCGATGATGGGTGAGCGCGGCCGTCCGATCGCCCACGGCGTCGAAACGCTGTCGCACGCCATCTTCGGCGTGGTGAACATCATCATGAAAGCGGCCCCGATCGGTGCCTTCGGCGCGATGGCCTTCACCATCGGCAAATACGGCGTCAAGTCGCTGATCCCGCTGGCCTCGCTGGTCGGCTCGTTCTACCTGACCTGCGCCCTGTTCGTGTGCCTGATCCTGGGTACCATCGCCAAGTTCACCGGCTTCTCGATCTTCCGCTTCCTGGCCTACATCAAGGAAGAACTGCTGATCGTGCTGGGTACCAGCTCGTCGGAAAGCGCCCTGCCGGCCATCATGCGCAAGCTGGAAAAGCTGGGCTGCCCGAAATCGGTGGTGGGCCTGGTGGTTCCGACCGGCTACTCGTTCAACCTGGACGGCACCAACATCTATATGACGATGGCGGCCCTGTTCGTGGCCCAGGCCACCAACACCGAGCTGACCCTCACCCAGGAACTGACCATCCTGCTGGTGGCGATGCTGACCTCGAAGGGCGCATCGGGCATCACCGGCGCCGGCTTCATCACGCTGGCAGCGACCCTGGCCGTGGTGCCGACCATCCCGGTGGCCGGCATGACCCTGATCCTGGGCATCGACAAGTTCATGAGCGAGTGCCGCGCCCTGACCAACATCATCGGCAACGGTGTCGCGACCATCGTCGTGTCGAAGTGGGAAGGCGAACTGGACAAGGAACGCCTGACCGCAGAACTGAAGAATCCGGGCTCCGCCGACCAGAACCAGGACCTGCGCCCGGTGCGCGAAGCCGCCTGATCACGATTCCTCGTTCCACCCTGACGACGCCGGGCTTGCCCGGCGTTTTTTTTCGCCGTCAAACTGGGGCTATTGAAAAGGCAACACCTTCGATATACTTGAGATTACGTGTTAACGGGAAATTGCTTATGCCGCCGCTCTCAAAGTTCTCGTCGTATCCGTTTGCAGCAGTATCGCAGTTCGATGCCGTATTAGACGCTGCTTGGCAGCGCAGCTATGCGACGAACAAAAAAAACGAGCCCGATTTCGTCAAGCATCTCGTTTCCGATACGACAATCGATGAGCTGAACCAGGTGGCGGCAAGCATCTATGATCCTGCACATAATCTCGTCCACTTCCGCGGTGGATTCCTGCACGGATACCCGCGCGCCACCTTTCGCGCGGCAGGCCCGGGCCAACGAATAACATGCGTACGTGAGCTTGCAGATGCATTATTCGTTCGATATGTCACAGCCCCTGGACCGACTGGTGGAATAACGGTCGTAGAACGTTCGGCATGCATGCTCATGTTTAAATGTAGCGGTGCTGGCGCGCCGCAGACCCTCGCTTTCCAACCTGGCGTACAGAAACTTCCTACTGGTAAAAAAGGATCAGATCAACAACAGTTTTATCTTTTTAATCGTTGGCCTCGATTCAAACTGCAAGATGGCAAGAAACGCTATCGGTTCGCACTGCGCCCCCCCAAGGTCAACGGCACGCAGCCGCTCTTGCACGATATCGGCAAGTTTGGTGTTTTGTGGGAGCCTAAAAAAGGAAATACTTGTCCCTGGAACGTATCTGGCAATAAATTCCACTGGATGTTTTCCGATCCATTGCCCGGAAAAGCCATGTCTGTGATGGCACCCGCTGATTCACTTGGCTTTTTCCTCGATCAACTTGTAGATGGTATCGCGGGGTTCGGACGCCCATTTACCCCTTTGCAGCCCTCCGTCCTCCCTAATGTGGGCGACTGGAATCAGCTAATGGGATTCTTGCTGGGATCACCGATGTCGCTCAACGTGGGCTATCTCGAAACGCACGAAGGCGGCTTCAATGGTACGCGCGACGCGAATCCAGCTGCACGCCACTTTGTCACCTGGCGGGGCGAACAACTGGAAAAGTTCGCACTACACATTGCGAAGATTGCGGCGATTACCGAGGATAAAGATGAGCTCCACTATTATCTCGGTACCGGCCGTTGGGACCGTTTTTTTCTGAAAGCGCGCCCCCCGCAGAGCACAGGCACCGCAGTGCCTCCGGTATATCGCATGCCGCGTAAAGAGGATGCAAGCAAGGGATTGCCAATACTCATCGCTACTGTCAACCAACTTGCACCTTACGGTTAGGCCCACCGATAACTACTGCAGTCCAGCTCCTGTAAGGGCGAGATCGTCGCTGCATTCATGGCAACGGCGGTCTGTGTACTCAAATGGAAGAAGGGCCGAAATACGTTTTGTATGTTAGTGAGCAAACATTCCGCCACAATGCGATGATATCGATTGTAGCGAATATGCACTGCTTCCCCTCATCCATACAGGACTCAATACTGATGACGACTTCCAGCTATCCCGACACCCGCCTCCTGATCGCCAACGAATGGAGCGACGCCAGCGGCGGCAAGACGATCCCGGTGCTGAACCCGGCCACCGGCCAGACGATCGGCACGGTCGCCCATGCCAGCATCGCCGACCTCGACCGCGCCCTGGCCGCGGCCAAGTCCGGCTTCGAGGCCTGGCGCGCCGTCCCGGCCTTTGAACGCGCCGCCATCATGCGCCGCGCCGCCGGCCTGCTGCGCGAGCGCGCCGGCGACATCGCCCGCCTGCTGACCCAGGAACAGGGCAAGCCGCTGCTTGAGGCCAAGGGCGAGACCCTGGCCGGCGCCGACATCATCGACTGGTTCGCGGCCGAGGGCATGCGCGTCTACGGCCGTATCGTGCCGTCGCGCAACCCGGCCGCCCAGCAGCTGGTGCTGAAGGAACCGGTCGGCCCGGTCGCCGCCTTTACGCCATGGAACTTCCCGATCAACCAGGTCGTCCGCAAGCTGGGCGCCGCGCTGGCGACCGGCTGCTCGTTCCTTTGCAAGGCGCCTGAAGAAACCCCGGCATCGCCGGCGGCGCTGTTCCAGTGCTTCGTCGACGCCGGCGTGCCGGCCGGCGTGGTCGGCCTGGTGTTCGGCGACCCGGCCGAGATCTCGGGCTACCTGATCCCGCACCCGGTCATCCGCAAGGTCACCTTCACCGGCTCGACCCCGGTCGGCAAGCAGCTGGCCGCGCTGGCCGGCGCCCACATGAAGCGCGTGACGATGGAACTGGGCGGCCACGCCCCGGTGATCATTGCCGAAGACGCGGACGTACAACTGGCGGTCAAGGCCGCCGGTGCGGCCAAGTTCCGCAACGCCGGCCAGGTCTGCATCTCGCCGACCCGCTTCCTGGTCCACAACGGTATCAAGGAAGAATTCACGCGCGCGCTGGTCCAGCACGCCGAAGGCCTGAAGCTGGGCGACGGCCTGGCCGACGGTACCACCCTGGGCCCGCTGGCCAATGCACGCCGCATCACCGCGATGAGCAAGGTGGTCGAGGATGCGCGCGCCAAGGGCGCCACCATCGCCACCGGCGGCGAGCGCGTCGGCGAGTCGGGCAACTTCTTTGCCCCTACCGTCATTGCCGATGCACCACTGAATGCCAGCATTTTCAACGACGAGCCCTTCGGCCCGGTGGCCGGCATCCGCGGCTTCGACAGCCTGGAAGACGCGATCAGCGAAGCCAACCGCCTGCCCTACGGCCTGGCCGGCTACGCCTTCACGCGTTCGATCAAGAATGCCCAGCTGCTGATGCACCGCGTCGAAGTCGGCATGCTGTGGATTAACCAGCCGGCCACGCCGAGCGCCGAGCTGCCGTTCGGCGGCATCAAGGATTCGGGCTACGGTTCGGAAGGCGGTCCGGAGGCGCTGGAGTCGTACCTGAATACCAAGGCGGTGTCGATGGTCGGCGTGTAAGCCGCGCCGCGCAGGACCTAAGACATGAAAATGGCCGCGCGGCATGCGCGGCCATTTTTTTATTCGGCGTAATTAGGCCGGCGGCGGCGGCGTTTCCGCCCCTGGCACAGCGCACGCTACAGCGCGTTGCTCTGGCCGGGCATGGCATCGCTGCCGGTGTCCGGTCCACCGGGTCCGCGCACGGTGCCGCCGCCGCCGCCGCTGTCGCGGGTATCAGTGCCGGTTGTCGAGCCGGGCGGGACCTGGGCGCGGTCCTGCTTGCCGGTCGGGGCGTCCAGTTCGTCGCGTGATGTGTTTTCCTGATTGTCAGCCATGATGCGCTCCTTCGAATGCGTGGTCGATAGACTGAAGTCTAAGGGCTGGCACGGTATCGAAAATAGGCACACTGGCTGGTTCGGTGTAGGACGTGTCGCCGGATGCGCGCCGAGTGAGCAAGCCCAACCTGTCACTTCCTGCCATGTAAATAACATACGTGCGGACACAAGCGCAGATCTTTGTTACACTAAAATCATAACTATTCACGTTTGTACTGACATGGACAGCAGCCGTTCCCCACACCGCTGCCTGGAATTTCTGTATTCGTTCCTGGAATCCAGTAACGCACCCGTCGTCATCACCGATGCGCGGCAGCCCGATCACCCGATCGTGTTCGTCAACGCGGCTTTCGAACGCATCACCGGCTATGCGCGGGCCGACATCGCCGGCAAGAACTGCCGCTTCCTGCAGGGCAGCGACCGCGACCAGTCCGACCGGGCGCACCTGGCCGAAGCCCTGGAGCACGGTCTAGCGGTGGAATGCATGCTCCGGAACTACCGCAAGAACGGCGACATGTTCTGGAACAAATTGTATATCTTCCCGCTGAAGGACGACGACGGCACGGTCACACATTTCGCCGGGTTCCAGCACGACCTGACGCGGGAAAAACAACTGGTCGCGGAACTGGAAGACGCCAGCCTCGAGCGTGAGCACCTGATCAACAGGATCAGCCGCAAGCGCGCCCATACGGCCCGCCTGTCGCGCGACCTGATCAACGCACAGGAAGCCGAACGCAAGGCGCTGGCACGCGAACTGCACGACGAACTCGGCCAGCGCCTCTCGGCCCTCAACCTGCTTCTGCACCGGGCGCTGCCCCACTTCGAAGACAGCGGCGGGAAGGCGCTGTGGAGCCAGGCCGAGCGTGAGCTGGGTTCGCTGGTGGGCCTGGTGCGCGACATGTCGGTGTCGCTGCGCCCACCCGGTCTCGATTATTTCGGACTGGAACCGACCATCGGCCACTTGTTGTCGCGTCAATTCGAAGGCGGCCCCAGCTATGTCTTCGAATACGCCGGCCTGCCGCCGCGCCTCGACGCGGCGATCGAGATCGGCGTATTCCGGCTGGTGCAGGAAAGCGTCACCAACATCGTGCGTTATGCGCGGGCGCGCCATGTCGTGGTCGAGGTGAACGGCGGCGCCAAGGGCGACGAGATCGAGGTCATCGTGCGCGACGACGGCGTCGGCTTCGACGCCACGCACTGGCGCGAGAACGGGGCGCGCAACGGCCGCTCGGGCCTGGCAGGGATGAGCGAGCGCGTCCAGCTGCTGGGCGGCAGCCTGCGCGTCGACAGCGCCGTCGGCCAGGGCACCCGGATTACCGCCACCCTGCCCCTTCTGTCCCTTGCGCCTGCGGAGGAAAAGTGAACGTCGTTCTCGTCGATGACCATGCCCTGGTGCGTGCGGGCATTTCCAACCTGATCAACCAGATCGACGGCTTCATCGTCGTCGGCGAAGCCAGTACCCGGCGGGATGCGATGGAACTGGTGCGCCAGCTCCGTCCGCACATCGTGGTGGCCGACATCACGCTCGGCGAAGAAAGCGGACTCGACTTGCTGGAACCGATCCGCTTGGCCAGTCCCATGACCGGCGTGATCGTCCTCAGCATGCATGCCTCGGAAGAGCTTGTGGCCGAAGCCCTGCGACGGGGCGCGGCCTCGTATCTGCTGAAGGAATCGGCGCCGAGCGAACTCGAAATCGCACTGCAGGCGGTCGGGCGCGGCGACAGCTACCTGAGTCCGTCCGTCTCGAAAAAGATGATCGAACGCTTCGTGCGTCCGCCAACTGTTGCGCCGAAGGCACTCGACATGCTGACAGCACGGCAACAACAGATCCTCACAATGATCGCCAGCCGGAAGTCGACTAAGGAAATTGCCTACGAGCTAGATCTGAGCGAAAAGACCATCGCTGCCCACCGCGCACAGATCATGGAGCGCACTGGTGTGCGGGATCTGGTCGGTCTGGTGCTGTTTGCCGTCAAGCACGGGCTTGTTAAAAAACCCGAGTAACCAAGTTTATCCTAGGAAATATCCTATGTTGCCCTAGGGAATTTACAGTTTCTCGTAGGACCAATCCTACTTCCCTACACTACCCCTCTTGCATACACTGCGTCGCATCCCGTCAATACGCGGGACCGTGATCAACCCGTGTCCAGGAGGCGCAGATGGCGCTCGTCAAGAAAATCCACAGTACCCAGTACGACAGCGATGTCGCCGCCAAGCCGTCGCATTCGGCAGTCCGTCTCGCCGAAGTGCAGCGCAAGAAGGCGCGCACCCTGGCCAAGCAGCAGCAAGCCGCCGAGCGCATCGCCGCTGCCTCCGCCCAGTTGGCCGCCGGCATTAACGAAGCATCCTCGGCGGCAGAGGAACTGAAGCGCGCCTCCGACCAGATCGCCGCCGGCGCCCAGCAGGCGACCTCGGCCGCGCAGGAATCGCTGGCGGCCTTCCAGCAGGTCGAAGTCGCGATCGGGCGCCAGCTCGAGAACGCCGACGCCAGCCAGGTGCGGATGGAAGCCACCCAGAACCTGGTGGCGCGCACCGGCGGCGACATCGCCGTGCTCGTCAGCAACGTCAGTGTCGCCGCCGAGCGCCAGGCGGCGTCGGTGACCATGGTCGCCGAACTGGAAAAGCAGGCCGCCAACATCGGCGACATCGTCAAGGCGGTGGCCCGCATCGCCGACCAGACCAACCTGCTGGCCCTGAACGCCGCGATCGAAGCCGCCCGCGCCGGCCAGCACGGCAAGGGCTTCGCGGTCGTCGCCGATGAAGTGCGCACCCTGGCCGAGACCTCGGAAAAGAGCGCCAAGCAGATCCAGGACTTGGTGGCCCAGATCCAGAGCGAAGTGAAGGTGGTGGCCGAAGGCATCGGCGCCTCGGCGCGCACCGTGCTCGGCGAAGTCGAGAACGGCAAGGCGATCGGCGAGCAGCTGGGCCGCATCCGCCTGGACGCCACCGAGATCGTGGCTGGCGTGCGCGAGATCGCCGTCGGCGCCCAGCAATCCGCCGCCGCCGCCCAGCAAGCCGTCAAGGGTTCGCAGGAAATCGCCGCCGCCGCCGAAGAGCAGTCGGCCGCCGCCGAGGAATCGGCCAAGACCGTGGCTGAACAGAGCCAGGCGCTGGGCGAATGCGAATCGACCTCGCAAACCCTGTCGGAACTGGCCGAAGACCTGAAGAACTCGACCGACGTCGCCAAGAGCGCCGAGGAAGTCGCTTCCAGCGCCGAAGAGCTGTCGTCAGCGGTGCAGGAAATCAGCCGCGCCGGCACCCAGATCATGGCCGCCATCGAGCAGATCCGCAAGGGCGCCCAGGTGCAGTCGGTCGCCACCGAGCAGTCGAGCGCCGCCATCACCCAGATCGAGAAGGGCCTGCAACTGGCCCAGGGCCGTGCCACCGCCAGCGGCGAGAAGGCCGGCGCGATCCGTGCCCTGCTCGGCCGTAACAAGGATGCCGTGGACAACCTGATCACCGGCATTTCGAGCTCGGTCGACGCCTCGCGCGCCTCGCTGCGCCAGATCAAGGAGCTGGCGCTGGTCTCGCGCCGCATCGACAAGATCGTCGACGCCATCACCACCGTCTCGATCCAGACCAACATGCTGGCCGTGAACGGTTCGATCGAAGCGGCGCGCGCCGGCGAGTTCGGCAAGGGCTTCGTGGTGGTCGCCACCGATATCCGCAACCTGGCCCACGACTCGGCCGAGAACGCCGACAGCATCAAGGACCTGGTGAAGGCCGTGCAGGACCAGATCGGCGTGGTCAGCCGCGACCTCGACGAGATCGCCGCCACGGCCCTGGCCGAAGCCGAGAAGGCCAAGTCGATCACCGCTGCCCTGGTGACCATCGAAGGCGACATCGACGCCGTCGAAACCGGCACCGGCGAGATCCTGGCCGCCGCCAACGACATCTCGGCCGCCATCGTGCAGGTCAAGACCGCGACCGACCAGATCTCGGCCGCCGCCCAGGAAGCCGACAAGGCCGCCAGCGAAGCCGCCGCCGCCGCCCGCCAGCAGTCCCAGGGCGCCGAGCAACTGTCCGGCGCGGTCGAGGAAATCGCCTCGCTCGCCGACGAGCTGCAGAGCGCCTGAATCCGCCGCCCGCAATGAGAGAGCAACTATGAGAGACGAGATCAATCCGACCCAGCAGGCCGCCGATTCCGAGGTGCGCCAGTTCGTGACCTTCGTCGCCGGCAACCAGGTGTTCGCGGTCGACATGGCGCCGGTCCAGGAAATCATCCGCGTGCCCGAGGTGGTGCGGGTGCCGCTGGCGCCGCCCACGCTGGACGGCCTGGCCAACCTGCGCGGCAAGGTGCTGCCGATCATCAGCCTGCGCCGCATCTTCGGCTATCCGGAGCGCCCCGCCGACGACGCCTCGCGCGCGGTCGTGATCGACCTCGGCCAGCCACTCGGCTTCGTGGTCGACCGTGTGGCCAGCGTGGTCGGCGTCGACGTGCGCCAGATCGAGGATGCGGCCGGCGTATCGACCACCGTGCGCAGCGAGCTGCTGCGCGGCCTGCTGAAGGACGTCGGCGGCCACGCGATGATCATGGTGCTCGATTTCGAGCGCCTGATCGCCGCCGAATTCGCCCAGGCCGCCCGCGCCGTGCGCGGCGCCGCCGGGGCCGGCTTGCACGCCGGCGCATCAGCCGGCGCGGACGACGCTGCCGCCGCCGACGAGCTGCAGCTGGTCAGCTTCGAAGTCGCCGGCCAGGAATATGCGGTGGCCATCGAGAACGTGCAGGAAATCGTGCAGATGCCCGACGAGATCGTCGAGGTGCCGCATGCCGAAGGCCACGTGCTGGGCGTGATGACGCTGCGCCAGCGCCTGCTGCCGCTGGTGTCGCTGCGCCGCATGTTCGCGCTGCCGGAGCGCGCCGCCGACGAGCAGAGCCGCATCGTGGTGGTCGCGCTTGGCGGCGCCGCGGTTGGCGTGGTGATGGACAGCGTCAACGAAGTCCTGCGCGTGCCGCTGTCCGGGGCCGAGCCGGTGCCGCCGCTGCTGGCGCGCGAGCCCGGCATGGCCGACATCGCCCGCATCTGCCGCCTCGACGGCGGCAAGCGCCTGGTGTCGATCATCGATGCCGCCAGCATGTTCCGCCAGGACGCCATCCGCGAAGTATTGGAGAACCAACACATGCAGACCCACACGGAAGACGATACCGGCAATGGCCGCGCCGGCAGCGACGACGAGGAACAGCTGGTCGTGTTCCGCCTCGGCCAGGAAGAATTCGGCGTGCCGATCGACAGCGTGCAGGAAATCGTGCGCGTCCCGGAACAGCTGACCCAGGTGCCGCGCGCGCCTGCCTTCGTCGAAGGCGTGATCAACCTGCGCGGCGCGGTGCTGCCGGTGGTCGACCTGCGGCGCCGCCTCGGCCTGCTCCATGCCGAGCGTAGCGACCGCCAGCGCATCATGGTGTTCGTGATCGACGGCGTGCGCACCGGCTTCATCGTCGATTCGGTGGCCGAGGTGCTGAAGGTGGAGCGGCGCGCGATCGAGCCGGCGCCCTGCCTGTCCGCCGAGCAGTCGCGCCTGCTGGCGCGCATGGCCAACCTGGAAAAGCAGAAGCGCATGATCCAGCTGCTCGACCCGCGCCACCTGATCGCCGAAGGCGACCTGGCGCAACTGGCCGGCATCGAGGTGTGAGGCCGGCATGAAACTGCTGATCGTCGACGATTCGGCGCTGATGCGGCGCCAGCTCGGGTCCCTGTTCGAGGAGGCCGGCGGCTTCGAGATCGCCTACGCGCGCAATGGGCGCGAGGCGGTCGCCGCCAACCTGGCGTTCGCGCCGGACGTGATCACCCTCGACATCAACATGCCGGACATGGATGGCCTGACCGCCCTGTCGCAGATGATGGTCGAGCGGCCGGTGCCGGTGGTGATGCTGTCGTCGCTGACGGTGAAGGGCGCGCTGGCGACCTTCGAAGCCCTGAACCTGGGCGCGGTCGACTACGTGCTGAAGCCGGGCGGCACCATTACCCTCGGCCTCGACGCGATCGCGCCCCAGCTGCTGGAAAAAGTGCGCGGCGCGGCGCGGGTGCGCCCGCAGCGCTGCCTGCCGCCGGTGCGGAGCGTGCCGCCGGCACCGCGCTCCAGGGCCGCGGCGCCTGCAGCTGCCGCTCCCACCGCGCCCGCGCGTAGTCCGGTCGCCCGGGCGGCCGCCGCCGGGATCGTCGTGGTCGGGGTCTCGACCGGCGGTCCGCGCACGCTGGAACGGATCCTGCCCGCGCTGCCGGCCGACTTCCCGTGGCCGGTGGTGGTGGCACAGCACATGCCGGCGAATTTCACGGGGCCGTTCGCACAGCGCATGGATGGCCTGAGCCAGCTGCGCGTGGTGGAGGCGGCGCGCCCGACGGCGCTGGAAGCCGGCACCGTCTATATCTGCAAGGGCGGCGCCGACACCGCCGTCGTCATGCGCGCCGGCCGGCCGTCGCTGCTGCCGCGCCCGGAAAATCCGGCCCACCTGTGGCATCCGTCGGTGGAAATGCTGGGACGCAGCGCGCTCGAGCATTACGCCCCCGAGGCCATCGTCGGAGTGATGTTGACCGGCATGGGCCACGACGGCGCCGACGCCTTCGCCGAGATCGCGCGCCGCGGCGGCCGCACCATCGCCGAGAGCGAGGAGTCGTGTGTGGTGTTCGGCATGCCTGCCGAGCTGATCCGCCGCGGCGGTGCGCGCAAGGTGCTGCCGTGCGAACAGATCGCTGCGGCGCTTGCCGACTGGGTGATGGTACCCGCGGCCATAACGAGGAAATAAACATGCCTTTGATCAAACACACCGCCGCCGCCAGCGTGCCGCCGGCACTGGCTCTGGTACCCGACCAGCAATGCGACACCGCCCTGCTGGATGCGCCCGACGCAGCCGTGCGCCGCGCCGCCGCCCATGCGCTGGGCGATTGCCCGGACGCCGTGCCCTCCCTGCTGCGCGCGCTGGAACAGGAAGTCGAGCAGCCGGTGCGCAGCGCGGTGCTGGCGGCGCTCGGCCGGACTGGCAGCGAAGAAGCGGCGGCCGGCCTGGCGGCCTGCCTGCGCAGCGAGGACGCCTGGCTGCGCAACGCCGCCATCGAGGTCCTGCGCGGCTTGCCGGCGCAGGTCGCGACCGTCATCGCCCACCTGCTGGTGGACTGGGACCGCGACGTGCGCATCCTGGCGGTCGGCATCCTCGACACCCTGCGTCACGATTGCGTGGAAGAATGGCTGCTGCAGCTGATCGAGGCCGATCCCGACGTCAACGTGTGCGGCGCCGCGCTCGACGTGCTGGCCGAAGTCGCCACCGGAACGGCGCGCGCGCCGGTCGAGCGCCTGCTGGAACGCTTCCGCGGCGAGCCCTACATCGCGTTCGCCGGCGAGCTGGTGCTCGGGCGCCTGGCACGGAGTCGCTGAATGACGGAATCGGCCATCAGCGACGACGACTTCCAGCGCTTCCGCGAGTATTTCTATCGCCGCAGCGGGATCCAGTTCGAGCCATCGAAGCGCTACTTCGTCGACAAGCGCCTGGTCGAGCGCATCCGCGCCACTGGCAGCACGGGCTTTCGCGACTACTTCGCGATGCTGCGCTTCCAGGCCTCGGGCGTCGAGTGGCAGGCGCTGGTCAATGAAATGACGGTCAACGAGACCTATTTCATGCGCGAGGACTACCAGTTCGAGTGCCTGGTGCAGAGCATCCTGCCGGAACTCGCGGCGCGCAAGCGACGCGGCGATCCGCTGCGCATCTGGGTCATGCCCTCGTCCTCGGGCGAGGAGGCGTACACCATCGCGATCTACCTGCTGGAACGCTGGCCGCAGCTGGCCGACTTCGACGTCGAGATCGTGTCCTCGGACATCGACACCCGCATCCTGGCCCATGCCCAGGCCGGCCTGTACTCGCAGCGCGCGATACAGCAGCTGCCGGCGGCCTGGCTGCAGAAGTACTTCAAGCGCGAGGATGGCGGCTGGCGCATCTGCCAGATGCTGCGCGATGCGGTGGCGTTCACCCGCGTCAACTTGAACGATGCGCGCGAGGTGGAAGCCTACCGTGGCTTCGACGTGGTGTTCTGCCGCAACCTGCTGATTTATTTCGACGACGCCTCGCGCCGCCAGGCGGCCGAGTCGTTCTTTGACGTGCTGCGCCCGGGCGGGTTCATCTGCCTGGGCCATTCCGAATCGATGAGCCGTATTTCGTCGCTGTTCAGGGTCCGCAAGTTCCCGCAGGCGATCGTGTACCAAAAGCCGCTGGAGGGGCAATGAAGGCTGCCAAACATATCCTGGTCGTGGACGACGCCGCCACCGTGCGCATGTACCACCGCACCATCCTCGAGGAAGCCGGCTACGCGGTGACCGAGGCCGCCAACGGCGTCGAAGCGCTGGAAAAGGCCGCCTGCGCGGCGTTCGACCTGTACCTGGTGGACGTCAACATGCCGCACATGGACGGCTACGCTTTTCTCCGCGCGCTGCGCGGCCAGGACGGGCCGCAGGTACCGGCCATCATGGCCAGCACCGAAGCCGCCGACAGCGACTGCCATCGTGCCTTCGAGGCCGGCGCCAACCATTACCTCGTGAAACCGACCCGCCCGCAGCAGCTGGCGCGCATCGTCGGCCTGCTGCTGGGAGAACGCGCATGAACGCCGCATCCAACCCGCTGCTGCAACAGTTCCTGCAGGAGTCGCGCGACGCCCTCGAAGGTATCGCCGGCAGCCTGATGACGCTCGAGCGCAACCCCACCGACAGCGCCCTGCTCGACGACCTGTTCCGCGTGGTGCACACGCTGAAGGGCAATTGCGGCCTGTTCGACTTTCCCGACATGTTCCGCGTGATCCACGCCGCCGAAGACCTGCTGAGCGCGGTGCGCGACGGCCGCCTGGTGTACGACCGCGACATGGCCGACGCCGTCCTCGACGCCATGGACTTCGTGTCCCTGCAGCTCGACGAGATCGGCGCCGGCGCCACCCCCGGCGCGGCCCACGGTCCGGCGGCGGTGGCGCTGGCCGAGCGCCTGCGCGCATTAGCCGGCGATAGCGCCGTGGCCGACACGGTCGGCGCCGGCACCGACATGCAAGCGCCCAGCGCCGCCCGCACGGCGCGCATGGAAGCGGCGCTGGCCCTGGCGCCGGCCGAGCTGCGTGCCGGCTGGAGCGAGGCGCTGGCGGCCGGCGCGGCGCTGCTCTGGGTCGAGTACACGCCCGAAGCCGAGTGCTTCTTCAAGGGCGAGGATCCGCTGTACCAGGCGATCCAGCTGCCCGGCGTGCTGTGGCAGCGCGTGGTGCCGGCCGAAGCCTGGCCGGCGCTGCCGGAACTCGATCCCTACCGCTGCAACCTGGTGTTCCAGGCGGTCAGCGGCGCCCATCGCGCCGAGGTCGAGGAGCATTTCCGCTACGTGCCGGACCAGGTCTGGATCGATGACCTGCCGGCCGCCGCCGCCGCGGCGGCGCCGCAGGAAGACGAGCGCCTGGCCGACGCGCTGGCGATCGTCCAGGCCCAGGGCCAGGCACTGTGGAGCACGGGCGACACGCCCTGGGTGCCGGGACGCCTGCTGGCGG
>Ga0308168_1000632_pt1 | contig 40260 bp, 42 predicted proteins | sample PhyCR2_FD_202133 | JGI IMG/M metagenome (GOLD analysis project Ga0308168, IMG submission 202133) | Phyllosphere microbial communities from UC Gill Tract Community Farm, Albany, California, United States - DLSLRC.R2 | ecosystem: Host-associated > Plants > Phyllosphere > Unclassified | place: USA...
TTTAGCCCAGCGCAAACCCAACCTCATGGTGCTGTTTGTTCCGTTTGTGGAACCCGACTCACCCCTCACTCATGCGTGCCACTCCCGAAAAGGAGACGCTGGCCAAAACAGGTTGTTTAAGTGTAAAGCGGGGGGCCGATTTGGCCCTCCTGAATATTATTTGCCGCTTCGCTTACGACACTTTTTTATATTTGTAGGGTGTTAGTAAATTCCGGTAAATAACGGTTAGCAACATTATCGGCTTTATTTTACGCGCCGCTGATTTCATCGATCAATTCTGGCCCCTGATTTTTCACATTTCCCACCGCCTTTGTCACGGCATGACACTGGAACTGGTCTGCGAGCAGCCTCGCATTATGATCATGGGCTCTGTTTACTTGTCACCTTCAGGAATTTAACCTGTTTGCACAATTTGGCATTTAGGTTAATCTTACGGAAAAGAGAAGGCCGCATACTCGCTTACATATCGTCAAGGCGATGGTACGAGCTGAATTGACGGCAATACCCATTCTGCATTGGTAGGCGCAGCCCAGATGGGTTTTTGCTCCAGACAGGAGATTTTTGATGTGATCCTGGCGCTGGAACCCGCTGATTTTTATAAAAGCATGACTGCCCACCATGATCATACGTGCTGGCACGACGTGTACCGCACTGGCTACAACGGCCAACAGATTTACATGAAGTTTATTGTGACCGATGGCGTACTGGTGGTGTCATTTAAGGAGCTATGAAGATGAAATGTCCTGTTTGCGGTGGGGCGGAGTTACAACATGAAAGCCGCGATATTGCTTATGAATACAAAAGCCAGAAAACGATCTTTCATGCCGTTAAAGGGCACTTTTGCGATGCATGTGGCGAAATTATTTTCGGAAATGGGGAAGGCGATGAGTACTTTAACGCCATTCTGGCGTTTAACCGTAAGGTAAATGCCGAAGAGGTGGACCCAACTTTCATCGCTAAGGTGCGCAAACGCCTGAACCTGGACCAACGCCAGGCGGCTGAAATTTTTGGCGGCGGGGTCAACGCCTTTAGCCGTTATGAAACAGGGCGTGTCGCGCCGCCACGGCCATTAGTGTTGTTGTTCAAAGCGCTGGATAAACATCCTGAACTTCTGGACGAACTGAAACAGGCTTAACCGGTAACGCCCGGCCAGAAGCGATTCTCAGGTAATGCAGCGTTTAAGATGCGCTGATTTCATCAATCAATTCTGGCCCCTGGTTTTTCACATTTCCCACCGCCTTTGTCACGGCATGCCAGTGGAACTGGTCTGCAGGTACTGCGCCGGTCCGGGCGATCTCTTCTGCTTCTTGCCCGTTCACCGTCTCGCGCAGCCATTCCCGCGCCGCCTCGGGCGTTAATACCAGCGGACGCCGGTCGTGAATATCCACCAGCCCTTTATCCGCCTCGGCGGTGACGATCAGGAACCCTTCAGCCTCATCCCCGCGTTCAAACGGCGTGCTGCCGATGGCGGCCATAAAAATGGGTTGCCCGTCGGCGCGATAGAGAAAGTAAGGCTGCTTTTTATCTCCCTCTTTTTTCCACTCGAACCAGCCATCGGCAAAAACAATCGCCCGACCATGGTTCCACAGCGGTTTAAACATCCGGCTGCTGGCGGCGGTCTCCTGGCGGGCATTGATCAGCGGTGGCTTGTCCCACCAGCCGGGGGCGTAACCCCAGAATACCGGGTCGAGATGCAACAGATCCTCGCGCTCGCTGAGCAGCAATACTTTGGTGCCGGGCGCGACGTTATAGCGCCCGATAGGTTGCGGGTCGTAGGGAATATCGCACTCCGCTTCATCGGCCAGAAAGGCAAGATACTCTTCCCGGGTCTGCGCCTGGGCAAAACGTCCACACATAATCACCTCCGGTGTTTTACTTAACTATTATAGGTTGTGGAAGTTCCGGAAACGGGCAGGTTGCACTTGTGAGAGAAGGTATGACAGGAAAAATAATACTCACCATGCTGGCGTTTGCCGCGAACTCCGTCCTGTGTCGGGTGGCGCTGACCGGTGGATACATCGATCCGGCGACCTTTAGCGATGTGCGGATCGTCAGCGGTGCCCTGTTCCTGGTTGTTCTGATGAGCGTCAGAAAAAAGCCGGCATCAAAAATACATTATGACTGGCGCAGCGGCCTGGCCCTGACGCTGTATGTCCTTGCGATGTCCTGGTCCTATCTGCAGATCGATACCGGGACGGGGGCGCTGCTGCTGTTCGGCACCGTTCAGACGGCCATGGTCATCTACGGCTGGCGGCAGGGCGAAAACGTCGGCTTGCTGAAGGGGGCGGGGCTGTTTCTGGCGGTAGCAGGAACGGTGCTGCTCCTGCTCCCCGGCGCGCATGCTCCGGAACCGACCAGTGCGCTGATGATGATCGGATCCGGGCTGGCCTGGGCGTACTACTCGGTGAAAGGGAAAAGCATGCCGGAGGCGATACCGGCAACGACGGGGAATTTTATCCTCGCCGTACCCTTCACCCTCATTCTCTCTCTATTGCCGTCCGTGGACAGATTTGCCAGCGCGCCCGGACTGTTGTTAGCCATGACGTCCGGGGCGCTGGCCTCAGGCGCGGCCTACGCCCTGTGGTATACGCTGCTGCCGAGGATGAAAGCCATGACCGCCAGCACGGTGCAGCTGAGCGTTCCCTGTCTTGCCACCCTTGGCGGCGTGGTACTGCTTGGCGAAACCTTCAGCCTGCGCATGCTGCTGTCGATGTGTGCCGTGCTGCTCGGCATCATGATGGTGATCCGGGCGGGCCGCGCCTGAGTAGCTTATTTCTTCTCCCGCTGATGCTCGCTGATGGCCTGTGCCGCGCAGATCAAGGCGAGATGGCTCAGGCCCTGGGGCATGTTGCCGACCCACTCGCCGGTGCGGGTATCAAACATTTCATTGAAAGTTTCAACGTTGCCGCGGTGGCACAGCGTCTTAAGTATTTCATCCATGCTCTCGGTGGCCGCCGCCGGTTCGCCCATCGATGCCCAGGCCTCTGCCAGCCAGAATGAACAGGCAATAAAGGTGCTTTCTTCCTGCTCAACGCCGCTGTAGCGATAGACCATGGCGCTGTTATGGCCCAGCTGCTGGTGGATAGCCTGATAGGTCAGCTTCATGCGTTTCGGATCCACCTTCACACCGTAGCGTGAAACCAGCGCCAGCGAGGCATCCAACTGCCCGCCGTCGCCGACGTAGAAGCAGTAGGACTGATGGGCTTCCGACCAGCAGTGCTCCTCAACCCAGTCGCGGATCCGGTCCCGCTCGCGTTCCCAGCGCGCCTTCCATGTGGGTTCGATATGGCTGTGCTCCGCCAGCACCACGGCGCAGTCCAGTGCCAGCCAGCAGGACATTTTCGAGTGGGTGTAATGACGCTCTTCCGGCAGCTCCCAGATCCCCGAGTCCTTCATACGCCAGCGGTCGGCGCACTGATTGGCAAGGTGCCCGAGGAAACGCGAGGTGCCCGTGTCCAGGATATGGCCCGCTTCGACAAACAGCTTTGCCACCCCAAGCATATCGGCATACATGCTCAGCTGACGCTGGTTGCGGGCGTTATTGCCCACCCGTACCGGCTGCGAATCCCGGTAGCCCTGCAGTTCCACGTACTTCTCTTCCGGAACCAGCTCGCCTTCGAGGGTATAGCAGGCCTGCATCTCCGGGCCGTGCTTGATAATGGTTTTCGACAGCCAGGAAAATGCCGCCTTACACTCTTCAAGGGTGCCCAGATAGGTAAAGGCTTTGATAATCAGGCAAGCATCTCTCACCCAGGCAAAGCGGTAGTCGTAGTTTTTCTTGCCGCCAATCCCCTCCGGCAGGGAGGTCGTGGCCGCCGCGGCCAGCGCGCCGGTTGGCGAATACCAGAGGAACTTCAGCGCCAGCGCGGAGCGGATGACGTGATCTTTATAGAGGCCATCGTATTTGAGCCCCTGCACCCAGTCCCGCCAGGCGGCATGGCTGGTTTCGATACGGTTATCAATCGCCTGAATGTCCGGCACGGCCAGCGGTTCGCTCTGGGTCACGAGAAGGGCGACAACCTCCCGGCTTCCCTTTTTAAGGGTGATCTCCGCCTCGATCTCCTCGTCATCGGCGTGGGTGATGACGACGTTTTCGCTGGTGTGCAGCATCGCCATCAGGTCGCCAATGTGGTAAACGCTGCCCTTGAAGGTGTCGGACCGCCAGGGCGAGCGGGTTTCGACCATCGTCCCGAAGCGCAGATGGAGCCGGAAAGGCACGGTGCCGCGCACGCCTTCCAGCCGCCGGGCCAGCTCGCTCCAGGGCAGACGCCCCGCCAGGGTACTGTTGATAGATTCGGTTAACAGCACCGTGCCGTCATCCGTCTCATAACGGGTTTCCAGCACGTTGCTGTCCTCGCGATAGGCACGCGAGACGGTATAGTCGACCGCGGGCGTCAGGCTGAAAAAACCGCCGATCTTCGGGTCAAGCAGCCGGTCGAAAAGGGGCGGTGAGTCCAGATTGGGCGCGCTCCACCAGTCAATCGAGCCATCCGGAGCGATAAGCGCCACGGAGCGGCCCTCACCGATGGCGGCATAATCCCCCAGACCAATAAATCCTTCCTCGCGTAACGGCATTGTGTACTTAGCATTTTTCAAATGAGTCATCCCTTTAGTCTGGCGCAGCGGGCCGCGTTGTCTTCTCGTTACGGATAATTAAAGCGTCCCGTTGCCACCGTCTGCACACCAGACCTGACCCGAGCAATAGCTGCTCTCATCCGAGGCCAGAGTCACATAAAGCGAGGCGATTTCTACCGGCTGCCCCGGGCGTGCCATTGGCGTGCCGGAGCCCATGCTGACGATCTTCTCCTGCGGCTGGCCGCCGCTTACCTGCAGCGGCGTCCAGTAGGGGCCGGGTGCCACGGCATTAACGCGAATGCCTTCGCTGGCCAGCTGTTTTGCCAGCGATTTGGTAAAGGCCACGATGGCGGCTTTGGTCTGGGCATAGTCGAGCACGATGGCGTCTGGATCGAACGCCTGCACGGACGAGGTATTAACGATCGCGGCGCCCGTTGAAAGATGGTTGAGGGCGGCGCGGGTGATCCAGAACATGGCATAAACGTTGGTTTTGAAGGTGGCATCAAAGTCGGCGGTAGAGAGGTTGCGAATCGAGGTGGAGAACTGCTGACGCCCGGCATTGTTCACCAGGATATCAAGCCCGCCCAGCTCCGAGGCCGCGCGTTCCACGAGGGTTTCGCAGAAGGACTCGGTGCGAATATCGCCGGGGATCGCGACGGCGTTACGGCCTTCCGCCTGGATAAGTTTGATCACTTCTGCCGCGTCGCTCTCCTCTTCAGGCAGATAGCTGATGGCCACGTCTGCACCTTCACGCGCGTAGGCGATCGCCACGGCCCGACCAATCCCCGAATCGCCGCCGGTGATAAGCGCTTTGCGGCCTGCGAGCCTGCCGGTGCCGCGGTAGCTGGTCTCGCCATGATCGGCCTGAGGGGTCATCTGCGAGGCGAGCCCCGGCCAGGGTTGAAGCTGCTCAGGGAAGGGAGGGCGAGGGTACTGATCCGGTGAGTTGTTATGCGACATATCAGGCTCCTTATATTTCGGTGATGAATATAAAGCCTGGCATAATGTGACGGATATCGCGCTTTCAGGCGGAATATTTGAGAAATCAGCCCGTTAACGGGCTGATGTACAGGCAGGTTTAACGCGTCACCACGACATCGCTAAAGGTAAAGCGTTTCGGCTGAAAGTTGTCCTGATAGCCGATACGAATAAATACCCGCAGCGCTTCAAACCAGGCGTAGTCGCTGCTGGCTTCTTTTCCGTCACCGCGATCCTCTTTACAGATGTACTCCAGATAGCGCCCGGGCAGGTTGGGGTGAATATCGGCGGCGTTGAGCCACGCTTTGCCCGCCACACAGGTCTGGCTGAGGGTTTTATCCTGTTGCGGCTTGTCCCGGTTGGCAAGCTGGTTGAACCAGGAAAAGGCCTTGCCCGGCTGCAAGGGAAGCGTAATCCAGTTATCCAGTCTGGTGCTGACCCACGGCGCTTCGGACATGGTTTCCCATTTCTTCACATCCACAATGTTGAACAGGCGCTGGTACTGCGAATAAAACACGGCATTGCCGATAGCCATCCTGACGATGGTTAAGGTTGTGCCGTCTGGCTGGGCATCCACTCTGGCTGTCAGCCCGGGTCCCTCTGTTTCCGGGCCGCTCTGGGTATAGCTGAGAGAGCGGAAGGCCGGTTGATACTGCGGATCGGAGAAGGTTTTGTTGATCACAGCAGTGACCTCGGTCGGCAGCGCAAAACGCTGCAACGCGGCCGGGGTATTGTGTTCTAAATCCGGTTGGAAAGGGGCCGTATCGGCCAGGTCTTTATTACGCAAGGTCAGAGTGCCGGTCCCTTTAAGGTGTGCAAGATCGGGACTTGCGCAGAGCGTTTTTGTCGCTCCCGTCATCTCAGGCGACAGTCCGGTCGCGGCCCCGGTGTCAGTCACCCGGCCCTGGGTATCCAGCGAGAAGGTATTAAGGACGCGACCCTGGGCTGTTTCACAGTTGAACTCCACGTCCTGGATTTTAATCGAGTAAGGCGCGCCGTATTTCTCATCGTGATGGACTTTGTCGAAATCCATCGCCAGACGCGCTTTTAACATCGTCCCTTCGCGCAGGCTGTTGTTCAGGTCAATAAACTGCTTATCCCCCTGCTTCTCTGGCGAGGAGAGGCCCGCCCACTTCGGCGCAGGGATATTCTGCTTACAGAGATCCAGCCCGGGGGTGGTCATAAATGGGCTGTCAGCCTCAGGTTCGAACGGCGTGCCTGGCGTGAAGCGATCGATGGAGTCGGTACTGTAGACGCGCAGACCTTTACCCGGCAGGGTGTTGATAAACAGCAGCGTTTTGTCCTGGGTCTGGCAGTCGGTGTGGATCCAGATCTCACTGGACTGGCCCGTCATCGTCGTCACGCGATAAGCCGCGTTGATGCCCTGCCCAATACGTACGGTGCTGGCTGGCAGCCATTCGATGCTTTTAACGGGAGCCGGGGGAGGCATGTCGATAGCGAGGGCCGGTGCGGCAAAGAGCAATCCGAAAGAAAAGGCGACGAGCTGTTTCATCTTAATTCCGTTGTTAATCATTCCTTAAAGTGAGGCAACGATAGCGCAAAACGGCGGCGCCTTGTAACACCAGAATCGGGGGTGTTGGAGGGGGAGACAGCATGCGCCCTTACAGTAACAGAAGGGATCCTTCGTAATGTTAGCGCCATGCTGCCTGACGGCAGTCCGGGTCGCAGGACCCTGTGACCACCGAACAACCTGTTATTTATCTGCTGGCATCTTCATCTGCTCAGCTGATTTCAGGTGCTGCTCAACGACCGGCGTGTGCGCATCGGCCAGGGCCTTGACATCGGGATCCTTGATGTTTTTGGCATCACTTTGCAGTTTCGACAACACCATCCGGTGATCTTTGGTGCCGGCGTTTTCCATATACATCTTGTCAAATGCGTCGCCACTCTCTTTTTCCAGCTTGTCGGCCATGGCCTTGTGTTTAGCGTCTGGCTCGGTCGGCAATGTCACATCCTTCTGCTTAGCGACCGTCTGGACTTTGGTCAAAGCATCGCCGTGGTCATCGACCATCTTCTGCGCGAAGGCTTTCACTTCGCTGCTTTTGGCCTTGCTCAGGGCGATCTTCGCGGCGGCAACTTCGTTGATATTGGCCTGCGCCATATCTTTTAACGCTTTTTCGTCGCCGGAGCTGAGCTTAGCCATCGATCCGGTCGAACTGGTCTGGGCTGAGGCGTCACTCTGCGCGGCGCTCGTTGACTGGGCCTGCACGCCGACAGTGCTGAACATCGCTGCGACTGCTGATGCAATCAGCAGTACTTTCAGGTTGTTACGCTTTTGCATGTTGTTCTCCTGATGGTCATGGGTAGGGTAGATGTCAAGTCATTCATCTTGCATATCCTGCTGACTAAAATACAACTGCAATGGTCAGTATAGTGGATGGGCGGGTTGCGGCAGCAGATTAAGCTATTGTCCTGGAGGAAGAGCGGCAGGAAATGACGGTAGGGAAAAAGGGGGAATGCACCGCGTCAGGCAGGTATAAAAAAGCCTCCGCTCGGTTAACGAGCGGAGGCAACAGGAAGGAGACATTTATAATAATTATACCGGTTTACAACAAGGGTTTTGAATTGCTGTGTAGCCTCACAACAAGGCGGACTCCATGAGGAGACTTAGCGCTCGACGGTGATATCCAGCGGCGCAGCCGGCAGACGCGGCTGGGAACGCTGCCAGCCTGAGCCGTAGCGGGTGTACTGTGCCGGGACCGGGAGTTCGACCTTCAGGTCGTCCGCAGCGGTACGTGCCCAGAATGGATCCTTCAACATGTCACGGCCAACCAGCACGATGTCCGCGCGGCCATTCTGCAGAATTTCTTCCGCCTGACGGCCAGATTCGATCAGGCCCACCGCGCCGGTTTTGATGTCCAGCTTACGGCGCAGCAACTCGGCCGCTGGCACCTGGTAGTTCGGATAGGTGTTAACCGGAACCATAGCAATCCCACCAGTGGAGCAGTCAATCAGGTCAATACCTTGCTCTTTCATCCACTTGCCGAAGACCAGGAAGTCTTCCGGACGGTTGCCGCCTTCCACATAGTCGGTGGAGGAGATACGCAGGAACAGGGGACCTTTCCACTCGCTGCGCACCACGTCGATCACCTCGCGCACGATGCGGTAGCGGTTTTCCTGGCTGCCGCCATACTGGTCGGTACGCTTGTTGGCCAATGGGGAGAGGAACTGGTTTAGCAGATAGCCGTGCGCGCCGTGAATTTCCACCACGTCAAAGCTGGCTTCACGCGCGCGACGTGCGCCCTGGCGGAAGGCCTCCACCACTTCTTTAATCTGCTCAATGCTCATTGCCTGCGGTACGCGGGATTCCGGTGTGAACGGGATGGCTGAAGGCGCGATGGACGGCAGGTGGTCAATGCCCAGTTGACGGCCGGCGTGGCCAATCTGCGCGCCAGCTTTAGCGCCAAAACGGTGGATGGCGGCGGTGACGCGGGACAGGCCTTCAACATGACTGTCGTCCCAAATACCGATGTCGCCCGGGCCGATAGGACCGTTCGGCAGCACGGCAGCGGTTTCAAGCATTATCAGGCCTGCGCCGCCCAGGGCGCGGGAACCATAGTGGACAACGTGGAAATCGTTGATATGACCGTCGTCAGAGGCAGAGTGCATGCACATCGGGGACATCGCGATACGGTTGCGGAATTCAACGCCGTTGATAGTAATTGGTTCAAAAAGTAAGGCTGACATTTCTACTCCAGAAGGTGTTTCATATTTGACCCGCTCAAAGTACCATATGGGCATATTTTGTTTATACGCTAAAAAAAAGCACATACTTACCAAAAGGTAACTGTAGGGCGCATATGAAAAAACTACGCAACTATGATTCATCACCTGGCTGCTCTATGGAAGCAGCGCTTCACATCATGGGGGGGAAATGGAAAGGCGTTATCCTCTATCACCTGTTCAAAGACGGCACGCTCCGGTTCAGTGAATTGCAGCGCTTTATGCCCAGCATTAACCAGCGTCTGCTGACCAAGCAACTGCGTGAGCTGGAAGAAGATGGTCTTGTGGTGCGCGAAGTATTTCCCGTGGTGCCGCCCCGGGTGGAGTATTCGCTAAGCGAAGAGGGCCGGGAGTTGAATAAACTCGTGCTGGACCTGAGTATCTGGGGACGTCAGTGGCTGGAAAGACGTGGTCTCAAAACGGCAGTAGAGGAAGATCTGGATGAGCTGAGAAGAGTGCTGGGGGATCCTAAGTAAAATCTTTTTAAAAGCCTGCCCCGCAACCATCGCGCCTTTGCATCAACGCCGTGTGTTTGAGTTATAGGGGTACTTCCGTGAGCAGGCGCGAGCAATGCTCTGGTTAGGGCTATCTCTTACACGTTCGCATCCAACTTAAGGTAGTGCCTGGTTAAATTCCCGGGCTTGCTCAATCACCCATTCGCGGAAATAAGCGATTTTCGGCAAGCTGTCGCAGCCCGGTCGATATACAAGGTAATAGGACAACGGACTGGCGAGTGATACATCCGGGCACAGGCGAACAAGCCGTCCGCATTTAAGATCGTCGTCCACCATAATGCTGCGCGCCAGCGCAATGCCATGACCTTCAACAGCAGCCTGGAGCACAGCGGCGGAGTTGTTGATCCGCAGGCCTGGTTTACGGGCTATAGCCTGAACGTTGAAACGGCGTAGCCAGCGATCCCAGGTAATGAAGTCTTTGTGCTGCTCCATCGACAAATCGTGGATCAGCGTTTGTTCGGTTACGCCTGTCAGACAATTAATTGCCGGGTTCACCGCCATGAGAGAAGGCGCGCAAACCGGAAAGACTTCTTCCGACATCAAGAGCTCCGCATGCAATCCTTCCCAATGGCCCAGACCGTAACGAATGCCGACATCCATACCCTGGGCGGTAAAGTCCATCAACTTCAGGCTGGTTTCCAGACGCACGTCGATATCGGGCCAGCGATGCTGGAAGTCTTCAATTCGCGGCAGAAGCCATTTGGCGGCAAATGCGGGGCTGAGGGTGACATTAAGAATACCGTTTGTCGCACCTTCACGCAGTAACGTCATACCCAAATTCAGGCTTTGAAACCCCATGCGAATATCCGGGAGTGCACGCTGCGCAGGTTCTGTTAACACAAGGGCTGCCCGGCGGTTATTGCTACGATGAAACAGCGAAAAGCCAACCACTTCTTCAAGCGAACGCACCATCTGGCCCACTGCCGCAGGTGTAACGTTCAACTCTTCTGCCGCAAGGGAAAAGCTCTGATGACGCGCGCTGGCTTCAAAGGCGCGTAGCGCATTGAGATGAACCGGTACTTTCATATCTGATAGAAAACCTTTTTAAAAAGCCAAGATTATCTCATTTGTTCATGAGTCCTTAGCTAAACATAATGCAGAAACGGTGAGGGATTCAAAACAAATCGTTTAATTTCTCAAATCTGTTGATGGCTTTATGCGCAAAGCTTTTCTTTGTGTTTAAAAACAGGTGACACCGTCTTGAAGCAGAACCTGAAGCTGCCTTTCTGGCGTCAGCGATGAAATGAATGAAGGAGTAAATAATGGCTTACTTGCAGATCACCCTGGATATCAGCGAACAGAACAGAGCCGCTGCTGCAGCGGTTTACCAGAAATACAAAGCACCTTTCCTCTCAACCATTGATGGCGCGGTCTCTAAAGAGCTGCTGGTACGTGCAGAAGATGTGCAGGTGCTGCATGGCTTTAAGACGGCCAAACAGGCCGAAGCGTACCTCGGATCTGAGCTTTTCACTGCGGATGTGGTTGAAGCCCTGAAGCCTTATCTGAACAGTGCGCCAGATGTGCGCATCTATACCGTGGCCTGACTGCTCAACAGGGGTTGTTATGTTTTTGAACTGGACTGAAATGCGTAAAGAGCTACGTGCCGCTATCGGGAGGTTTGCAGGTCTGCAACCCGACGTGATGCAGGGCATCGATAAAATGCAAAACGGTGCGGCAGCAACGGGGCATCTGGATGCCAAAACGCACGAGCTGATTGCGCTGGCTGTTGCTGTGACTACCCGCTGCGATGGTTGTCTGTCAGTACATGCCGAAGCAGCCGCAAAACACGGCGCGACGCGCGAAGAGATCGCCGAGGCGTTGGGAGTCGCTATAACGCTTAATACAGGGGCCGCGCTGGTTTACTCCAGCCGCGCACTCGATGCTTTTGATTCGCTACCAAAGTAACAATGATATTGCGGCTTCGCTTCGAAGCCGCGTTTTCCTTTCAGGAACGCTGCATGCTGATTAACCACGATTTTACCCGGCGCGTTACCGTCGCCACTGACGATTACCACTGGGTTCACTCCCCGCAGCGAGGCGTTGATCGTGTAATGCTGGATCGCATCGGCGGTGAGCAGGCGCGCGCCACCAGCATCGTTCGTTATTTGCCCCAAACCTCGTTCCCACAGCATATTCACCCGGGCGGCGAAGAGATTCTGGTTCTGGCCGGGCAGTTTTCCGAAGGCGAAAGGGATTATCCCGCAGGCTGGTATCTGCGCAATCCGCCAGGTTCTTCCCATCAGCCCCACAGCGCCACCGGCACGCTGCTGTTCGTCAAACTCGGTCAGATGAACGGCAGTGAAAATAGTCCGCTGCGTATTGATACCCGTGAGGCGGCAAACTGGCAGAAGGGGGACGAAATTTCGATCTGCCCTCTATTTGAGAGCGCTGAGGAGAGCGTCTGCCTTATGCGCCTGGCATCCGGCGCGCTTCTGGTCGGCCCACCCTTGACGGGCGGTGCCGAGCTGCTGCTGCTGCAGGGCAGCCTGATTGAGGGAAACAGCATCCACGCCGAGGGAAGCTGGATCCGCATCCCGCCCGGGCAGCGACTGGCGTTTATGGCCGACAAACCCAACACCCTGCTGTACCTGAAAAAGGGCCATCCCGGGGATATGCTGGAGCCTCAACCATGATCAAGGCCCAGGTTGTCATTACCGGGGCGGGACTCAGCGGGTTATACGCGGCCTGGCTGTTGCAAAAGGCTGGCATAGATTATGTCCTGCTCGAAGCCCGCAGCCGGGTGGGTGGCAGAATCTTACCGGTTGATAGCGCGGGAGCAGACCTGGGCGCGACCTGGCTCTGGCCGGGGATCCAGCCCGCGCTGTGCAAGCTTCTTGATGAACTGAACATTGAGGTTTTCTCCCATCACGAAACGGGGGACATGCTGTTTGAACGGACAATGGATGCGGCTTCCCGTCATCCTGGGTTTGTCTCTTCACCTGCGGCGGCTCGCGTGCGCGGGGGGATGTCACAGCTCACCGATGCGCTGCTGGCACGTCTTGATCCTGGCCGCGTAGTCATGGGGGTAGAAGTAAAGCAGGTTGAACAGGATAACGGCACGCTGTCTATCAACGGGTACAACGGCGATCAACATGCGGTGACCCTGCACGCAAAGCACCTCCTGCTGGCCTTGCCTCCGATGCTGGCCGCCCGGATCGCGTTTACCCCGGCACTGCCTGACCCCCTGCTACAGGCGTGGCTTAACACCGGCACCTGGATGGCACCGCATGCCAAGTATGTTGCCCTCTATTCCCGCGATTTCTGGAAACGGAAGGGGTTGTCAGGTGAGGCGAGAAGCAGCCTTGGGCCGATGGTTGAAATTCATGATGTCTCAGAGCCGGATCGGATGTATGCCCTGTTTGGTTTTATCGGGCTGCCGTTTAACGCGCGCCAGGCCATGGGGGACAACGCCTTACGCGAGCAGTGCAGAGCGCAACTGACGCGGCTGTATGGTCCCGAAGCGGCTTATCCGCATGCTGATTTTATCAAAGACTGGGCGGCCGATCCCTTTACTGCAACAGCGCGCGATCTGTCTTTGCAGATGGGCCATTCCGTACCGCCCGCCTGGGCAAATGTCGGGCCCTGGGAACATGCAGTAACGGGTATCGCCAGTGAATGGTCGACCGCCTTCCCGGGCTATCTTGCTGGCGCGATTGACGCAGCTGCCGAAGGCGTCCAACGAATATTAAACGAGAGATAAGGTATGAAAGAAACCTATAAGGCCATTCAGGTTACTCGTCCGGGTGTACTGGAAATGATAGAGAAAGATCTGCCCGAGCCGGGGCCGGGAGAAGTGCTCATCAAAGTCGAGGCCTGTGGAATTTGTGGGGCAGACGCCGGCGCTATCGAAGGGATGGAAAAGGGCGTTGAATATCCACGCGTCCCGGGCCATGAAGTGGTCGGTACGCTCTACAAAACATCCGATCCGTTACCCGCATGGCTGAAACCAGGCCAGCGCGTAGGCGTAGGGCGCTTAGGTGGACATTGCAACGTCTGCGAACAGTGCCGCCTGGGTCACTTCAACCTTTGTCAAAACCAGCCGGTTACCGGTAGCTCGCGTGACGGGGGGTATGCCGAATACATGCTGGCGCGCACGACGGGGCTGGTCGCCATCCCGGACGATCTGTCATCCGTAGACGCCGCGCCTCTGCTTTGCGCCGGTATTGCAACGTTTAATGCCCTGAAGAAATCTCATGCACAGGCCGGCGATACCGTCGTGATCCTGGGAATGGGCGGTCTGGGGCATCTGGCCGTGCAATATGCCCGAAAAATGGGTTTCTGCGTCGTTGCCGTGGGGAGAGGTGATGACATCGCAGAAGAAGTCATGGCGCTTGGCGCACACCACTATATAGACACCCATAGTCAGGATGCCGTGGAAACAATCAAAGCGCTTGGCGGCGCGGAAGTCATTTTGTCTACCATCACGGATAGTCCTGCCGTATCGGCGTTTTTACCGGCGCTGGTACCACAGGGGCGGTTCATGATCGTCGGTGTGGGTAAAGAGCCTTTGACGCTGATGCCGGGTGTGATGATAGGTCGGGAATTAACGGTCAGCGGCGCTATTACCGGTACGGCCATTGAGTTAGAAAAGGCCCTGAAGTTCAGCCTGCTGGCTGATGTGCGGGCCATGATTGAGACGCGACCGCTGGCTCAGGCGCAGCAAGCCTATGAAAAAATGCGCAGCGGTCAGGCCAAATTCCGCATGGTTCTCACTGTTGAGCATAGCTAAACCTAAAGTCATCCACTGACGCAATGTCGAAAAGGAGAAAGTCATGTCAATCCGTGAGTTATCAACAGCTGAATTTTCCGCTGAAGTTTTAGACGCTTCTGTTCCTGTATTAGTCGATTTTTGGGCACCCTGGTGCCAGCCTTGTCGCTCGGTTGCACCTGTGATTGATGCGCTGGCACGGGAAAACGCCGGAAAGCTGGCCGTATTTAAAGTCAATATTGATGAGCAGCCGGAGCTGGCGACGCAGCATGGTATTCGTTCGATTCCCTTCTTTAAGATTTTTGTGCGTGGAGAATCCGTAATGGAGTTTTCTGGCGCCAGACCAAAAAGCGATTTTGATACGCTGCTGACTACCGTTATTGACTGATTTTTAGAGTATTACATTCATCTGCGAGAATAATTATGAGCAATGTACGCGTTACGCCGTGGCAGGATAACGATCCCGTACCGGCTGATTTACTGGCTGCTATTCAGGCCCGCCGCCCTGGCGGCGAATTGATTGGCATTGACAGGGTGCTACTGAAAAGCTTCCCGCTGGCGACCGGCTGGAATGCCTTACTGGGGCGAGTTCGGGCCGACTTTAGCCTCGAATTAAACTATCTCGAACTGATGATGCTCCGTGTAGCGGTACTCAATGGTGCCAGGTTCGAGTGGAACGTGCACTATCCGGTATACCTCCAGGCAGGCGGTTCTGAGGAGAAGGCTCAGGCGCTGCAAAACGTCGTCCCAGAACGCAGCCTGTTCGATGAACGCGAGTGGATACTCATTACCCTGACCGATCAATCTACCAAAAACGTGAATGTCGATATCGAGGTAATCGAGTCATTGAAAACCCTCTTCGGTGAAACCAAAACGGTGGAAGCGGTCGCGACCGTTGCCGCCTACAACATGGTTTCGCGTTTTCTGGTCGCGCTGGCTGTCTAGCGCCGCCATTCTCTCTCTTTCCACTATCTGGATATCACGGCAGAGCACGCTGCGGTGATGCTATGGGCGCAGCCTGACGGGTCTTCGGTCCTGCAAGCGGCTGCGCCCATAAAAAGGAGTGCATATGTTCGGTTTAGATGCTTTTCATCTGGCAAGGATCCAGTTTGCCTTTACGGTTTCTTTTCACATTATCTTCCCGGCCATCACCATTGGTCTCGCCAGTTTTCTGGTGGTGCTGGAGGGTTTATGGTTAAGGAAACGCGAGGCGGTATATCTGGATCTTTATCATTTTTGGTCCAAAGTCTTTGCCGTTAACTTCGGCATGGGGGTGGTCTCCGGGCTGGTAATGGCCTATCAATTTGGCACCAACTGGAGCGGGTTTTCTCAGTTTGCCGGCAGTATTACTGGCCCCTTACTCACCTATGAAGTGTTGACAGCCTTTTTCCTGGAGGCGGGTTTCCTTGGCGTCATGCTGTTTGGTCGCAATAAGGTTGGGGCCGGTCTGCACTTTTTTGCCACCTGCATGGTGGCTTTGGGTACGCTGATTTCGACCTTCTGGATCCTGGCCTCCAACAGCTGGATGCATACGCCACAGGGATACATTATTGAGAACGGGGTAGTGGTACCTCAGGACTGGCTGAAGATTGTTTTCAATCCATCTTTCCCATGGCGTTTGGTGCATATGACGACGGCGGCCTTCCTGGCGAGTGCCTTTTTCGTGGGGGCATCCGGCGCATGGCATCTCCTGAAAGGTAAAAATACGCCGGCGATCCGTAAAATGTTCTCAATGGCGCTATGGATGGCAGTTATTGTTGCGCCTGTTCAGGCTTTTCTGGGCGACGGACATGGATTGAATACGCTTGAACACCAGCCTGCGAAAATTGCCGCGATTGAAGGTCACTGGGAAAATAGCCATGGTGAAGCCACGCCGCTCATTCTGTTTGGCATACCGGATATGGCGCAGGAGCGCACCAAATATGCGCTTGAAATACCTTATCTCGGTAGCTTGATCCTCACACATAGCCTGAACAAACAAATCCCCGCTTTAAAAAGCTTCCCGCCAGCAGACAGACCAAATTCCACCGTGGTGTTTTGGTCGTTTCGCATCATGGTGGGCCTGGGGCTGTTAATGATTGCTCAGGGCATAATGAGTCTCTGGCTGCGCTATCGCAAAAGCCTTTACTCTTCCCGGCCCTTCCTCTGGTTTGTGTTGTTAATGGGGCCTTCCGGGCTGATTGCCATCCTGGCGGGATGGTTTACCACGGAGATAGGGAGGCAACCCTGGACTGTTTATGGCGTTCAGCGCACCCGGGACGCGGTATCGGCACACGGCAGCCTACACATGAGTTTTAGCTTGCTGGCTTTTATCGTGGTGTACAGTGCGGTATTCGGCGTGGGGTATGTCTATATGATGCGGCTCATCAAAAAGGGGCCGGTGAGTGGTGAAGGCCAGCATCAGGAGGAAGGCGGCCCAGGCCAGCTTCGCACACCGGCCCGGCCTCTCTCTGCGAGCAGCCAGCACGAAGGAGGCTCTCATGATTGATCTCTCACTTATCTGGTTCGGAATCATCATTTTCTCCATCCTGATGTATATCGTCATGGACGGATTCGACCTGGGCATTGGGATCATTTTCCCCTTTAATAAAGATGCCGAAGAGCGTGATGTGATGGTCAACACAGTGGCACCCGTATGGGATGGCAACGAAACCTGGCTGGTGATGGGGGGCGCAGCCCTGTATGGTGCGTTTCCACTGGCGTATGCCGTCATCACTGATGCGTTAGCTGCCCCCTTAACGCTGATGCTTATCGGTTTAATCTTTCGCGGTGTGGCGTTTGAATTTCGCTTTAAAGCCACACCAGGGCATCGCCCTTTCTGGGATAAAGCCTTTATTTCCGGTTCGGTACTTGCCACCTTCACCCAGGGGGTAGTAGTGGGATGCCTGATTAACGGTTTACCTGTGAGTCATCGCGCGTTCGCAGGGCCAGAACTTATCTGGCTGGATCCCTTTCCACTGTTTTGCGGCCTGGGGCTGATCATTGCCTATGCGCTATTAGGTAGCACATGGCTGGTGATGAAAACAGAAGGGCGATTACAGCAGAAAATGGCCCGACTCACGATCCCGTTAGTGGTGGCGCTGCTGGTGGCTATAGGGATCGTTAGCCTGTGGACGCCGCTGGCGCATCCGCTCATTGCCACGCGTTGGTTTAGTCTGCCAAACCTGTTCTGGTTTTTACCTGTCCCTGTGCTGGTATTCATCTGTTCCTGGGGAGTGATCCATTTCATTCGCCGCAGGGCGAACTATTCCCCTTTCTTATTAACTTTAGTATTGATTTTTCTTGGATTTTCCGGGCTCGGGATCAGCATCTGGCCCAATATCATCCCACCTTCGGTCTCGCTTCATGAGGCAGCATCGCCTGAGATTAGCCAGTCGTTTATGCTGGCCGGTAGCCTGGTGATAATCCCGATAGTTCTGGTTTATACCTTCTGGAGCTATTACGTCTTTCGCGGGAAGGTCAGGACAGGGGAGGGTTACCATTGAGAAGACAAAATAGGGTTACGCGCACCGACAAGAAAAACCGTACGTTGCTGAAAGGGCTGTTCTGGCTGGTCATCATCTGGACCGCCAGCGTCCTGGCGTTGGGAATCGTTTCGCTGCTGTTCCGCGCGCTAATGTCTGCTGCAGGCATGAAGGCTTAACCTGAAACAGATGCCCGGCCTGTTCCCTCCGGGCATCTCAGATGAAAGAAAAAGTTTGTCGGCCAGCAAGTTTATCTGCTTTGTCGGGAGCGCCGCATCCACCTCATACTGCTTCGGATAAACCTGTCTTCTGCCACCTCTACCGAACACATCTATGACAATTCCATTGACGATTAAACAAATTGAGATGCTGGTGAAAATCAGTGAAGGGAAGGGGCTGTCTGAAGCGGCTCGCCTGCTGAATATCTCTCCTTCCGCCGTCAGCAAGAGTCTGGCGGTGATGGAAGAGAACCTGGGCGTGCCGCTCATTCAGAGAACGACTCGTTCATTTCAGTTGACCGAAGCCGGAGAATACTTCGTCTCCAGAGCCTCAGAGCTTCTGAAAGAGTTTGACGATATCGTCAATACCACCTGCGGATATTTTAATCATCCTCACGGCGCCCTGCGGATCACCTGTTCTGTGGCGTTCGGGTATGCCCATTTGATTGATATTTTTGAAGAGTATCGTAAGAAAAATCATGATGTTGAACTTATTCTCGACCTCGACGATCATCTAACGAATCTCAATGAAAACAATGTCGATATCGCATTGCGGATTACCGCCACGCCGCCGCAGAACTATGCAGCCAGAAAATTATCCAAAATAAGCTGGCTGTACTGTGCTTCACCCGCTTATCTCGCACGGAACGGCACGCCGACCAAACGCACGGAGCTCGCCAGCCATGAATGCCTTGTCTATCCCGGCTTGACTCCACCGCTTCGCCACAACGAGACAGCATCACAGCATCCGCAGTGCAATATCAAACCCAGAACGCCCGTTCAGGCCAATAGCAGCCTGCTGCTTTTGAAGGCTGCCCTGTCAGGACAGGGGATCGCCTGGCTGCCTTCTTATCTTATTAGCCAATATATTGAGACGGGCGAGTTAGTTCCCCTTAAGCTGGATGGCAAGTACGCCTATCCGACCCATAGCCTCTACGCCCTCTATTTTCCCAGTAAGTTTCGTAACCCAAAAGTCAGATCCTTTATCGATTTTTTGGTGGAGGAGAATCAACCCTGGAATCGTTGGGAAAAAGCTATTGACGATCTGCGGTAGTACGCATCGCGATCCTTCCCAGGCTGTATTTCACAAATATAAGCAAAATTGAGATTATACTCATAAGGAAAAGCTATTACTCAGATCACATTCAGGGATAAATAGTTTTATATTTTGTGGTATCTGTCATATTGCCTTTAAATAATTAGCCTGTGAGTAAAAGTAGAAACTGTTTTCTCTAATTTTCATTCGCCACCGTTTTGATGCTGTGTAAAGCTTCATATATTCAATCAATAGTACCCGCAGGGTTATATGATTGAAATATCGGCAGGGGCTTATTGATTTCTGGTAAGAACTTAAATAAGTCACTTCAGCATGTATTTAAATCATGCACAGTCTGGTGTTTTTATTTAGTCTATTGGGGTCTCCTATGACTGTAGGAATTAATAACGAAGTAATTAATAAAAAGAATATTCCCTTTACTATGTACGATTTAGGGTGGGTGGTGCTCTGTATCGGCGCCGCTATTGGATCCGGAATTGTCTTTTTCCCGTTACAGGTTGGACTGAAAGGGGTTTGGGTATTTGCACTGGCGGTTATCCTGGGTTACCCGGCCGTCTATTACATGCAGAAGCTCTTCATCGAAACCATGGCGCGAAGCGATGAGCAGGACTCTTATCTGAGCATTATCACCAGCTATGTTGGTAGTCGCTGGGGGGTATTGTTAGGCGCGCTTTACTCCATCACCATGCTGAAGTCGATGGTGGAGTATGCCCTTGCCATAACCAACGATAGTGCCTCGTATCTGAAAACCTTTGGTCTTACCACACAGACGCTATCTGAACACTGGTGGTGGTCTCTGCTGTTAATCGCCGGGCTCTCTCTGGTGGCTTCAAAGGGTGAAAAGATGCTGTTCAAAGTCTCGGGCAGCATGATTGCCGTAAAACTGGTCATCATCATAGCCATTGGCTTTGTGGTGGTGCCTTTTTGGGATCTGAGCAATATTGGCGAACTTCCCACCGTGAGCCATCTCGTTGTCGGAACCTTCCCAACCCTGCCATTTGCTATCTTCTCCATCATGTTCGTTGGGATCCTGAACCCCATGAATATTGCTTATAAAAAGCGCGAAGAAGATAAAGAGGTGGCGAAGTACAAGATTCTCCGCGTACACAAAGTGGCTTATCTGGTTCTGGTTGCAACCGTGCTGCTGTTTGTTGTCTCCATCGTGCTGTCCATCAGCGAGGCAGATGCGTTACGGGCGTACCAGGATAACATCTCGGCGCTTGCCCTGGCTGCGAAGGTAATCCCTGGGGCAGCGGTGAAATACATGAGTGTTATTCTCAACGTGTTCTCCATCGTAACCGCTTTCCTGGCACTTTACCTGGCCGTTCATGAGTCTTTTGTTGGCTTGATAAAAGTGACGGTGGAAAAGCTATTTAAGTCTCAGGACCACAATAGCAGCGCAATTTCACTTGCTGCGTTTTTCATGGTGGTACTGGTGTTGTGGTTGATCGTTCTGACCAACTTCCCGATTCTTAAAGTATTTGTCTTTGGTGGCGTCACTTATGGACTTATTAGCTGTATCATTCCTGGGTTTATTATATTGAAGAATGACAAGTTCACCGACCTGCGTGGCGTATCGGTCTACTACGTTATCTTAATAGGTATGCTGATGTGCATCGGTCCATTTGTTATGCTGTTTTCACAATAGAAATCTTACCTCTGTAACCCACATTATGCCTTAACCATAAAAAATATAATGCCTTATTATTAGTTATATTCCGGGTCATCATTAATTTCATTCATGATGACCCGGAAATAAAATATCGCGAGTGGAAAATAATTATCAAATACGCTGGCCTGTGATATTAAGAAAGAAACATGACAGACAGTGGGGAGCGGAGATGTCGCACAATAAAATCGCCAGGAAATTACAGAACCTTCAGTCCTCTGCAATAAGAGAGTTATTAAAACACAGCAAAATGGATGGCGTCATTTCTCTTGGTGGGGGCATTCCGGATCCCGATCTGTTTGACCTCGAGGGCCTGCAGATCGCCATGGATAATGTGCTTACGCACACCTGGAGGGATGCTTTTCAGTATGGGCTTAGCGAGGGGAGCCCGGAGCTGCGGGATGCCATCTGCAAGCTGATGAGAGAAAGGGCGATTAGCTGTGAGATCGATGACATCGTCGTCACCTCTGGCTCTCAGCAGTCGCTGGACATTCTTGCGCGTGCGTTGATTAACCCGGGCGACGTTGTGGTGGTGGAACGGCCTACCTATCTCGCGGCATTGCAGGTGTTACAGCTTGCGGAAGCCAATCTGATGTCGGTCGGCACAGACGGTGAGGGAATGATCGTCGATGAGCTCGAAGCGCTATTGAAAACCACTCCGGTGAAGGCGGTTTACATCGTGCCGACCTTTGGCAACCCTGGTGGCGTGACGCTGACGGAGCAGCGTCGCAAGCAGCTGGTGGCGCTTTCCCATCGCTACGACTTCGTGATTATTGAAGACGATCCCTACGGCGAGATTAATTTTACGGATAAGACGTTTATTCCTCTCAGAGCCTTGGCGGCAGAAATGGGTAATAGCGATAACGTCATTTACACCTCCACCTTCTCCAAGATCCTTGCGCCGGGCGCACGGGTAGGGTGGCTGGCGGTGCCGGGCTGGCTAAAAAGAGCGGTGGTAAATCTTAAGCAGGCGACCGACTTACATACCAGCTCGCTATCTCAGTCTCTGACGTACCACTATCTGAACAGTGGCCGCCTGGCAGGGCAGATAGCGCTGATCCGCGAAGCTTATAAGCAGAAATGCCTTGTCCTGAGCCAGCACCTCCAGAACGAGCTGGGTGACCATCTGACTTTCCACCAGCCGATGGGCGGCATGTTTTTATGGGCAAAATTTAGAGATGAGAGAAATACCACGCAGTGGCTGCAGAAAACGTTGAATAACGGCGTGGTGTATGTGCCTGGTGAGTTCTTCTACTGCGATGAGCCGGATCATTCCACGCTGCGTATGTCGTACGTCAGCACCTCAGAAGAAAATCTGAAAGAAGCGGTGATGCGCTTAAAGAGTGCACTGAATTAATCGTCGTCGCCATCTTGTCAGGCGGGGGCAGTGGTCAAAAACAAGTCTGTAAGTGTTGTAACAAGAGGAAGTGTAATAATGTCCAATCATAGTTTTGATAACCTGGTGTCACCAGAAACCTATCTGTGTCACGGCCCGTTCGATCCTGACGTCTTTGGGGGCGTGGTTAACCCACCGGTCTATCATGCCTCAACAGTCATTTTCAAAAACTGTAAAGAACTCAGCGAGCGTCACCAGGCACTGTTTGAGGATGCTGATGACGAGGTGATGTACTACGGCCGTTTTGGTACCCCGATCACCTTTGCCGTGCAAAAAGCGCTGGCAGAACTGGAGGGGGGCTACCGTGCTTTGCTGGTGCCTACCGGGCTGGCGGCCTGTACCAGCGCGTTACTGGCCCTGGTAAAAAGCGGCGATCATATTCTGGTCAGCAGCAGCGTATATGGCCCGACACGCGGGTTCGTGAATAACGTTCTGACGAAGATGGGCGTAGCGGCAACCTTCTTCGACCCTACGATTGGCGATGGTATTGGCGATCTGTTCCAGGAAAACACCACCGTCGTGTTTACGGAATCTCCGGGTTCACAAACATTTGATATGCAGGATATTCCGGCGATTACCCGCGTTGCGCACGCGCATAACGCGAAGGTCATTGTTGATAATACCTGGGCGACGCCGCTGTTCTTCAAACCTTTCGACCACGGCGTGGATGTCTCTGTCCATGCAGCCACCAAGTATATCGTCGGTCATTCTGACGCGCAGATGGGGCTGATCACCACCAACAAAGAGACCTGGCTGGCTATTCGTCGCTTCGTCTATCTGTTCGGTCTGCATGCCGCACCGGATGACGTATATCTTGCTCAACGTGGTTTGAGAACTATGTCCTTGCGTCTGGAGCGCCATCAGGAATCAGCGCTGAAAATTGCCAAATGGTTTGAAGAGCGTGAAGAGGTTGAACAGGTGCTGCATCCTGCATTGCCTTCCTGCCCGGGTCATGAGATCTGGAAACGTGACTTCACCGGTTCAAGCGGCCTGTTTAGCGTGGTGCTTAAACCGCACTATTCAAAAGAGTCTGTCGAGAAATTTATCGATAGTCTGGAATATTTCGGCATCGGTTTCTCGTGGGGCGGCTTTGAAAGCCTCGCCATTCCGTTTAACCCACGCAAAGATCGCCCGGAATACCACTGGCCGTACGAAGGGCAATCCTTCCGCTTGCAGATCGGCTTAGAAGATCCTGTTGATTTAGTTAAAGACCTGGATCAGGCGCTTCGTCATCTGAAGGGATAAGCCTCCTTCGGAGCGCCAGTTGGGCTGGCGCTTGTTATACTCACGCAATTACGAAACGCTCTGATTTACGGAAGTATTAATGGATATTCCGATAGACCTTAAGCACTTACAAACTCTTCTCACATTGCGAAAAACGGGAAGTTTAACGCGTGCGGCGGTTGCCCTGCAGCTGACCCAGTCGGCGCTATCGCACCAGATTAAACAGCTGGAAGACCATTATGGCGTCACGCTGTTTGTGCGTAAAACATCCCCGGTGCAGTTTACCCAGGCCGGCGAGCGTCTGTTAAAGCTTGCCGAAACGGTGCTAAATGCAATGGAGGAGGCCAATCGGGATCTCTATCAATTCGCCAGCGGCAAACAGGGGGCGCTTAGGATCACCCTTGAGTGTCATACCTGCTATGGCTGGTTGTTACCAGTGATGGATGAGTTCCGTAAAAAATGGTCTGACGTTGAAATCGATATTCTGCCAGGTTTCCAGCCGGATCCGGTGGGGCTGCTGCTGCAAAACAGGGCCGATGTGGCTATCGTGGATGATACCGAGCAGACAGATATGGTCAGTTACATGCCGCTGTTCAAATATGAAATGGTGGCCATTTTGCCCAACGAACATCCACTAGCGCAAAAGCCCTGGCTGGAAGCAGAGGATTTTCGCGGAGAATCGCTGATTACCTATGCGGTACCGGAGGATCGTATCGACCTGTGTCGTAAAGTGCTTAAACCTGCCGGTATTCCGGTACGGCGGAAAACCACGGAACTCACCATGGCGATTGTTCAACAGGTGGCCAGCCAGCGGGGCATAGCTGCGTTGCCCATCTGGGCGGTATCGGAATATCTGGATAAAAAGTATGTTACGGCCCGCTCAATTACCAGAGATAAGTTAATGTCAGAAATTTGGCTCGCATCGCTTACCGACAACCTGGATAAAGACTTTGTGCGCGACTTTATTCAATTTATCAGACAGCGTTGTATGCGCCTTTTGCCTGATATCCAGATGACGTAATTACACATCATCGATATGAGGGGTTTGTTAATTCACGCCCCGGGTTAACGCTATTTTTTTAAAAGAGAGAAAGATGAAAAATATTATTAATACTGACGCCGCTCCGGCCGCTATTGGACCTTATTCCCAGGGAGTTTCATTCGGTGATTTGGTGATAACGTCGGGCCAGTTACCCCTTGACCCGGTTACCATGGCATTCCCGGAAGGCGGAGTGAAGGAGCAAACGCGGCAGTCGCTGTTAAACGTCAAAGCGGTGCTGGAAAAGTCAGGCGCTTCGTTGGATACGGTGCTGAAAACCACCTGTTTTCTGGCAAGAATGGAAGACTTTTCCGCCTTTAATGAAGTGTATACTGAGTTTTTCGGCTCAACAGGGGCACCGGCGCGCTCATGCATCCAGGCAGGGAAACTGCCAAAAGATGCCTTAGTTGAAATCGAAGCCATCGCTTACATTAAAAAGTAACGATAAAGGAGGCAGGGTGGATATTCACCGCATAAAACGTGTGCATCATTTCTATTACTGTCTCCTTATCGCAGTAAAAATGTATCGTTATGAAAGGCCTTTTCTGAACAGGGTTGACGAGAATGCGTTTATATATGGCTGGCTAAGGAAGGCGGTTAAAAGGGATATTTTTGAACACGCTTTGCAGGATGAGATTCTGTGGTTGAAAGCACAATTGCGCGGCCATGGAATAAGGAAAGATATAGCTGCAATGGTTGAGAATATTGTTGTCAAATTAGACCAACTCCTGAGCGTGCAGGAGGAGGGGGCAGCATGAGCAGGTTGCGATACAGTGTCAGAAAAAGATTTCCGCCACCCATATTGTTGCTCCTGTTTCTGCTGTTCGATGTGTGGAGCAGTTGGCCCGCGCTGGCCCATCTGTGTAGCGTAGTCACCTTGTCGTGGCAAACCGGCGTGGCGGTAGTTATCGGTGGCGTAAGCCTTTGCCTGGCGCTATCGGGTTTACTCACATTAACGGGTAGTAAAACTACCCTGAATGCCCTGCATCCGGAACGCACCTGCACGCTGGTAACGGAAGGCTGTTATCGCTTCTCCCGCAATCCGGTCTATTCAGGCTTTGTCGGACTGCATATCGCTACTGCCCTGTTACTGGGCAGTGTAGAGGGCTTGCTGGTTACTCCCTTTCTGATTTTTCTTCTGACATTCCTGCATATTCAGATTGAAGAGGCTGGAATGCAGCGGCTTTTCGGTCTGCAGTGGGAACAGTATTGCAATAAGACGCCGCGCTGGTTCTGCTGAGCGGTCTTGCTACGGAGTTGTTTATGAGTACCCTGGGTAACCGTTTATTTGTGCTGGCGCAGTATCTTGTACCGCAGCATCTTTTCTCCCGGCTGTCGGGCTATGTTGCCAGCTGTCAGGTTTATGGGTTCAAAACCAGACTGATTAACAGTTTTATCACTCGTTACGACGTGGATATGCGAGCCGCGCAGGGGGAAACGGCAGATGATTATGAGCATTTTAACGCCTTTTTTACCCGCCGGTTAAAAGCTCATTTGCGTCCAATTGCGGCCCGGCCGCTGGATATTGCCAGCCCGGCAGACGGTACGCTCGGGCAATTTGGCAAGCTGGATTTCGATACGCTTGTGCAGGCCAAAGGGCACAGCTACAGCCTTTATGAGCTGCTAGGCGGTGATGTCGAACGCGCAGTACCCTTTATCAATGGCGAATATGCGACGATCTATTTATCACCCCGGGACTATCATCGTGTGCATATGCCCGTGTCGGGGACGCTACGCGAGATGGTCTATATTCCGGGTAAACTGTTTTCGGTGAATAACGTGACCACCGGGGCCGTGCCGCGGTTATTTGCACGTAACGAGCGCGTTGTTTGCCGGTTTGATACCGATCGGGGGCCTCTGGCAATTGTTCTGGTCGGGGCGATGATTGTGTCCTCTATCCATACTGTCTGGCATGGCCTGGTGACGCCACATGCTGACCAAATCCAGACCTTTAGTTACGAGGCAACAGAGGGCGGGGCGATACGGTTGAAAAAAGGCGATGAGCTTGGTCACTTCAGCCTGGGTTCGACAGTTATTATTCTTTTTGGGCCCAATCAGATGATATGGGATCAAGCCTTCACCTCCGGGACGTTCCTAAAATTTGGTCAGAAGATTGGAAGCGGCGTTAAGCATTAAGACTCCAGTAAAAGCCCGCGCACAGCGGGCTTGATTACCGTCAGGCCACTGCCTGCTGTTCTTTTACGGCGGTGGTGTCACTTTCTTCCAGCTTTTTTATCAGCCTGTCCGCAACGTTGGCCGACCAGGCGGCAATGGTCAGGCTGGGGGCGCCGCCCGGAGAGACAGGAAGAGCAGATGAGTCGGCAACGTATAAACCGGGATGATCGAATACTTCGCCCCCTGCATCCACTACGCCATCCGCATTTGACGTCCCCAGGCAGGCTCCCCCCATAGGATGGACGGTAACCGGATTACGCGGCGCATAGATTTTAGTCTGAGTACGAGCCTTGATGTTTTTAAGCTCATCATCAATGTCTGCGTAAATACTGTTCTCTTTTTTACTGTAGGTAATTTTAAACTTACCCCGTCTGGTAGTGACGGAACCGTTACTGTCATCGCCGCCAAAGGCAATGATGACCGACTGTTTACGTAACCAACGCTTAATAAACGATGGTACAGGCACATCGTCCAGACCCTGGATGCTGGCGCGCAGAACAATAACGCGTTCGTTGGTGGAGTCTTTGAGTCGGAAAGGGGAAGCGATAGGCATGCCTTTCGACAGATCTGTCGCGCTGTTCTCTTTCCAGACGCCGAAGAAGTCGCCATTACCACTGAATTTTTGGCCGAGTCGGGGCATGCCTGTAAGCCCCCCTTCAATGTCGCGACTGCGCAACAAGAGTCTCAGAGTATTCAGAGCCCCAGCGGCCAGAATAAGATGTTCTGCCTGAACGCTTTCTACCTTTCCGCTCAGATGGTTCCGGTAACGTACTTCATAGCGCATCGCGCTATCGGTTTGCGGTTCAAGTTTATGGATCGATAAGGCTTCACACATCTCCTGCACAACCAGGCCCTGTTTTACCGCAGGCCAGATAAAGGTAAAGTCGAGCGTGGTTTTGGCCCCCGAAGGCGAACCCAGGAAACTGTTGTTTTTCATGTCACACTCCCAGCGTTCGATGCCGTTGCGATCCGTTATTTTGACCGGGAAGCCAGGCTTTTCGGGTACCAGCATCCCGATAGCCGGGTCGCCGAGGGGAGTGAGTAAGCCGTTATAATTCGCCTCTTCAATGCGGTTGGGGGCCTTGTCGGCAGCGGTAAGCGGGCGGGCGTTAAAGGCCTTAATGATTTCGTCGTAGTAGTGCGCCATTTTATCCTGACTGATCTCGGGGTGGTGGTTATCCCAGTAACCTGCGACCAGCGGCCTGTCCAGAAAACCGGCATAAACATGGCTACCGCCACCTACGCCCGACGAGCAGATAATGTTGATCCCTTTACCTGCGTAAGCTTCAATAAAACCTTTGTTATTAAGCGTGAATGTCTTTTTGAACAGGTGCGAGCCAACCGTTCTCAGACCATGCGTAAAGGCCTTACTTCCCTGGGGGAGTGGAACGAGATTTTTAAGTCCGATTGAACGGTTTGGTACCGTATCGCGCCAGGGGCCACGCTCCAGCATTAATACATCTCGACCCGCAGCGGCCAGGCGTTGTGCGGCAATCGCGCCGCCAAAACCGCTGCCAATAATCAGGACTTCAACTTGTTTTATCATTGACCAACCTTGTAGCTGATCCCGCCGGGACGCTCTTAAGCGGATATCCGGGTGGGACGGTGGGAAGGGCGGAGCGGGTGGCTAAACTGCTCCGTTCGGAAAAATGCGCGCTGTGTGGTACTAACGAGAGTGCGAAGCCGGAACATGCTGTTGCAAAGACTCATGCTCGATCGTGTCCAGCAATCTGTCGGCAACGTTGGCGGCCCAGGCGGCAATGGTCAGGCTGGGCGGTCTGCCAGGGGACTCTGGTAGTGCGGCTGCATCGGCGATATACAGGCCCGGGTTGTCAAACACCTCACCGTTGGCACCGATCACACCGTTCTGATTAGACGTACCCAGGCAAGCGCCTCCAAGGGGTTGAACGGTGACGGGTGCAGATGGGGAGTAAATTTTGGTGCCGGTCCTGGCTTTGATCTCGCTGATTTCGTTATCTATCTCCTGATAGACATGGCTCTCCGCCTTGTTATAAGTCACGTTGAATTTGCCACGTTTTAACGACATCTCACCGTTGTTATTGTCTTTGCCCAGCGCAACGATAAAGGCGTTTTTTCGAAACCATTTTTTGATAGCGACGGGGCATGGGATGTCGTCCATACCCTGGATAGCGGCTCGCAAAACCTGGACGGATCTGCTGGTAGAGCCTGCCACCCTGAACGGACCGCACAAAGGAAGGCCAGTGGAGAGATCGCGATCGCTATTCTCTTTCCAGAAACCAAAATAGCCGCCATTGGTACCAAATCCTTTACCCAGGCGCGGCATACCCACCAGGCCAGCATTGGCGTTACGACTATGCATTAGCAAACGGACCGTGTTCAGGCAACCAGCGGCAAGAATTACGTGCCGGGCACGTATACGTTCATGTTTGTTGTTTTGATGATCGCGATAGGAAATTTCATAACGCATGCCGTCAGCATCGCTTGTTTGCAATCTTTGAATGAACGTCACTTCGCACATATCACGAACGATCAGGCCGCTGCGTATTGCTGGCCAGACAACCGAAAAATCGAGCGTGGTTTTGGCACCGGTCGGGGAGCCAAGAATGCTGTTATTCTTATATTCACACTCCCAGCGTTGCACGCCATTTATATCTACGACTTTCTCAACGGTGCCGGGTTGGGCAGGAAGTAAGATCCCAATAAAAGGGTTAGCCAGCCCCTGCGTAGACAAAGTGCCATCGTAACTGGTCTGGCCGATATTATTCGGTACGCAGTCGTCATCATTTACCGGTCTGGCCTTCAGTAAGGCGAGGATTTCGGCATAATAATTATCCATTACCGTTTTTGATAACAGTGGATGACGATTGGCCCAATAATCGGGATCGGAGGGTTTTGCCAGCATGGCGGCATAAACGTGACTGCCGCCGCCGACGCTGGAGGAGCAGATAATATTAATGCCCTTACCGCTAAAGACTTCAATAAACCCTTTTTTATTAAGCAGGATAAATTTCTTTAGCCGGTGCGAGCCAAGCGATCTTAAACCGTGCGTAAAGGCTTTTCTTCCCTGAGGCAGAGGTACAAGATTATCCATACCTAACGAGCGATTAGGCACCGTATCGCGCCATGGACCTCTTTCCAGCATCAGCACCTCGCGTCCGGCATCCGCAAGACGTTTCGCTGCAATTGCACCGCCAAATCCACTTCCTATGACAACTGTTTCTACATGGTTTTTCATAAAACACCTGAGCTTTTGTAGAGTGATTTCCCTGCATCAATGATTAAAATCTGGGAATAAAAATAAAGAACTCAATTGATGTGGTTATTATTGTTAATGGCTGTGTTGTTGTATGTTGCAAAATCATTGTCTGGAGTAAATAAAACTGCAACAAGGTAGATAATGTATCAACTTCTAAAAGATTATCTTTTTATCCGGTATGTGACCGTTTTATATAAGTTTTTTTGGCAGCCAAACAGGGCGTGAAATAAAATTCACAATTAATGTGAATTAAATTCAAGGGGTTGAGTTAATTTGAGGCAATGTTAGGCGAGATATGTGCAATATTACAGGGGTAAATGGCGGCATAACAATGCCGCCATTTTATGGTGAAGATGTTAAAAAGATATTTAACAGATAAGGATTAAAGGCGTCTTACAGCAAAAAACAGAGAAACCAGTCCACCGATAAGTACTATGCCAATTAATAGATACATAACCGAATAAAAATTATGGGTTAAGCTTAATATCAAGCCTATCAAAACGGGTGATAAAGCACCAAAACCTACCGCCATCCCGTTCAATGCTCCTGCGGCAGACGATATCGCTTCAGAAGGAACCATTCCCTGCAACAAGGTGAATACACAAGGCAGTTGCATGGATGAGGCACCGATACCAAATGATATCATTATCGCAGCGATGTAATTATTAGAAATATTCACTCCAGCCAGAATGCCTGCAGCGCATAACAGGGCAGAGATAAGCATAATCATCCCTTTTTTACCCGTTCGATCGACGACAATTCCGGAAACGATCTTAAATAGCAATCCAAAGATGAAGGGCAATGATGACATCCAACCTACATTGGTCCATGAAAATCCCCGTTCAGTGTTCAGGTAGGTTGGAAGCCAGGTGACAACCCCCCATGACAACATTGAATTAGAGGAGAAAATGATAAGTAACAACCAAAAATTAGGATTACAGAGATAGATTTTAGAACGCGTGATAAGCGATGGCTTCTCTTCTGAATGGCTCACTAAGTGATTGACTGTTCTGTCTTCCTCTATGATCTCAAGCTCATGCTTATTAATGTACCTATTTTCGCGTGGCGTATTTGATGCGAAAAAATATATCAAAACAAGAGGGATGAGACTTAGCACGAAGGAGAAATAAAATGTGTGTCGCCATGAATACTCAGCGATTATCCAGGTAAAAACAGGCATAGCGACAGCAGGGGAGAGAGATTGCCCTAAAATCCACGCTGTGTTTGCTCTTCCTCTTTCTCCTGGAGGAAACCAGTTCTTGATGAAGGTGTTTTGCATGGGATAGTAAAGGCCTTCTCCCACCCCTAATAAAATACGCGTACCTAATAAAACGCCAAATATGCTTGATAACCCACCGAAAAGAAGAGATACGCTTATAATAATATAGGCTATAAGCATGGCTTTTCGTGGGCCGATGAGATCGCCTATGGGGCTCAGTACCACATTTGAAATGCCATAGGTAATTAAAAATAAACTCATTAATAATCCAATATAAATTGGTTTGCCAACCAGATCCATCTCTTGCAAAAATTGCGCGTTGGCAGCAATAATGGATATGTTAACGCGGTCCAGATATATAATGGAAAGGCTAATAAAAAGAACCGCTAACACAAAAAATCTTTGCCGGGTCGGTTTCTGTGTCATTTCTTCGAGGTGAACTCTGTGGGAAATATTATTATCACTGTTCATGTTTTATTCCTTATCGTCCGGGCGGGGCGGCATAAAAACAGTTTCAAAGCGCATAAGAAAATGAAGTATTTGACCTTTTAATACATATCTTTTTTTAAGGCTATTAATCATATACAGCCTCGGTAAGAAACCATTGGCGAGCAAGCTTTTCCCAAAAATATGCACCTTGCTCAAGGTTCTTATCGTTAAAATCGTAGCGCGTACTATGCAGATCGCCACCTGAAACGCCAGGAGTGCCATTTCCTATCCACCCATACGCCCCAGGCACTTCTTTTAACATGAAGCCAAAATCTTCAGCGGTCATAGCAGGAAGGACATCGATATTAGCATTATTTTCACCAATCATTTCGCACATGATTCGCGCCATAAAATTTGCTTCTTTAGGATGATTAGTTGTATTAGGGTAGCCTTCTCCGTTAATAATGACCTCGGCTTGTGCATCATGTGCTGCAGCTATATGGTGAGAAATTCGTTTCACACCCTCTAAAAGTAGTGATTGGGTTTCATCTGTCAGAGTCCGACATGTTCCGGAAATTCTGGCTTCAGCAGGGATGATGTTCGGCGAGCTTCCCGCTTCTATTTTACCTATCGTCAGTACCGCTGCGTCCAGGGGATTAATACGGCGTGAAACTAAACTTTGAAGTTGTGTAACGATGGAGCACGCTATCGGCACCGGATCAATAGTCGAATGTGGAAGAGCGGCGTGTCCACCCTTACCCTGGACAATGACTTCAAATGTAATTCCGGATGCCATAATTGGGCCAATTCTTGTACCCATTTTTCCTTGAGGCAAGTCGGGCCAGTTATGTAATGCGAACACCGCCTGACAAGGAAACCTGTTGAAAAGCCCTTCATTCATCATGACGCGAGCACCGGCACCCCCTTCTTCGCCTGGCTGGAAAATGAGATGAACCGTGCCATCGAAGTTACGATCGGCAGAAAGTAGCTCTGCAGCGCCGAGCAACATTGCTGTATGTCCGTCATGACCGCAAGCATGCATGGATCCTTTGTGCTTACTTGCATACGCGAAAACATTAGCTTCTTCCATTGGAAGAGCGTCGATATCAGCTCTGATACCGAGGGCGGGGCCGGGGTTATCAGCGTTACGATTTAGCCCATATATGCTGCCAACAATACCTGTAGTTGCCAGACCCTGCTTAAAGGGTATATCGAGAGCGGTAAGAAATTCGGCGATCTTTTCAGCGGTCCGATATTCTTTAAATTTCAGCTCAGGATGCATATGTAAATCATGTCTAAATTCTGTGAGTCGCTTCACATCCAACATCATTTTATTTCTATCTTGCATAGGGTAACTCTCATTGTTAATAGGGTCTGGAAGGTGATCTTTCTTTCAGGAAAAACGAATTTTTAATTTTTATTGAGTTGATTCACATAGAGTTTTACTTCTTACGGGCTGGCATAATTTATACCTGTGTCGATACTTCTACACGCTTGAACCTACTCAACAGGAATGATAGATATAGGGGGGTATACCGTAAAATACCTTTTAAACATCTCACTCATGCCATTGAGGTATAGCCATGGAATTGCGTCAATTTCGTTACTTTGTAGCCGTGGCTAAACTAGGCAGCATCAGTCAGGCAGCACAGGAACTTCATATCGCACAACCGGCGTTGACTCGTCAGATCCAAAAGCTGGAGGAAGATGTAGGCGTTCTATTGTTAGAAAGAACAGGACGAGGCGTGAAGCTTACCGATGCCGGAGCACAATTTTTAACAGACGCAGAAAAATTACTTGATGATGCAACCACAGCCAGGGAACGCGCTGTACGAGCTTCACGAGGAGAATGCGGCAATATTTCCCTTGCTCTTCCTGTTATACAAAATGCAGCGCCATCCATAACAGCACTCTTAAAAAAATTCAAAAACGAAGCACCCCACGTGGGTATCACTCTTCATCACCTTATTTCTGAAGTACAGCTGGCCAGAATTGCAGAAGGGCAACTGGATGCAGGCTTTTTATTATTCAGACCACAAAATGATCCTTTATTTGAGGGTATTCCCGTCTATAAAGAAAAAATGTTGTTGGCCTATCCGGCTGAATGGACGTGGCCAGACAATAAAAAACCGCAATATTTGAGAGATTTGCAGGGTCTGGACTTTATCTGGATCCCCAGAACTGCGGCACCGGCCTGGCATGACAGGCTTATCCATTGCTTTTTCGATGCAGGCTTTACGCCGCGTTCAGTTATGCAAGGGGTGGATGCGGTGTCAATGTTAACATTAGTTTCAGCTGGAATGGGGTGTACCATTGTGGCAGAAGGGACTCGATATCTGGCCCCGCCTAATGTGACGTTTGCAACTTTATATGATTTAAACCTGGAGCAAGAGTGGGAATTAGTGTGGCGTAAAAACCGATGCTCTGAGGTATTAAAGAGGTTGATAAAACTGATTTGAAAATTTGGGCGATCCAGAATAGCCAGCAATGAGGATAGCATTGAGTTGCCGGACGTATTTTTCATCACCTTGCAGTCCTGCTTATAGAATACAACCGTATCCAGTACCCTTTGCCCTGATAAGACTCGATGTCAACAAACTGATCTGTTACAGCATGCTGTATCTGTTAATCTACGAAAAAGATTTATCCAACCAGCCGTAGCCCTTTCGCAACCACTCTTTTAAATTCTTCGCAATCGGTATGCTCTGGCTGGGTACAATGCGCAACATGCTTTAGCCCTCGACTTAACAGCTGAAGTTTGCGAATGGTCGCGTCAATCTCCCTCGAACGTTGATTAAGTCGATCGCGATCCAACGCTATCTTACCTTCCGTCCCGAACATCGACGCGATTTCATCCAGCGTAAATCCAGCAGCCTGTCCCAACGCAATCAGTTGCAGTTTACTGAGCACATTTTCATGGTACTGCCGTCTCAGGCCATTTCGGCCAACGGGTTTGATTAACCCTTTCTTTTCATAATACCGCAACGCTGAGGGGCTAACCCCGGACAGATCCGCAATTGCTCCGATATCCAGTTCTTTCATCATTGACTTAAACCGCGCTTTAAGTTGCACACTGGCAAACAGCTTATCATTTCACTGAAAAAAGGGATCAGGTATTGGACATGATGATTGTTTTTAAAACTGTCATAACGGGCATTGGCGCGACGCTGGTGATGGATGTGTGGTCATGGAGTCAAAAACATGTCCTTAAGGTTCCGCCACTGAACTATGCCCTGGTGGGGCGCTGGATATTAAGCTTGCCCGGGGGAACGTTTTACCATCATACGATTGCCTCATCGCCGCGAATGCCGGGGGAGTTATTTGCTGGCTGGGTATTCCACTATCTGACCGGGATACTTTTTGCTTTTCTACCGCTGTTGTTGAACGGTACTGTCTGGCTCTGTGAGCCCTCTTTTTCAGCAGGTCTGCTGGCGGGTCTGTTAACGTTATTTGCACCTTTCATCATCCTGCAGCCGGCGTTTGGTTTTGGCATTGCCGCGTCACGCACACCCCACCCGTGGCGGGCTCGCCTGCTGAGTCTGCTCACGCATACGGCGTATGGATTCGGGCTTTATGTCACGGCCCTTGCGATCGCGGGCTGACTTTTTGGGGGGAAAAGCCGGGGGCGCTTCGCTTGCCCGGCCTACGCTCGAACTACACCTTATAGCTCTCTGCAAATCATCGCCGCTCCGGTGCTTAACGCATTGAGCCTGTGGTTAGCAACCTGGCGGGATAACGGCGCCATTCCGCAGTTGGTCGGCGGGCGGCAGTAAATGACGGAAGGCACCGGTTAATCGGGTTTGTACGTATATTGATGAGCAGTGTCAGCCCATTGGTGAACTGTGTTTTATAGCGTGATTTCTCTTTATGCAGAGCATTAGCAAAGCAGCACAAGACACTGATAACAATGGAACAAGCAGCGTCATTTTAAACCCTGCTACTTGCGCCATCAGACCGGCAATACCATTGCCAGTCATCATGCCTGTGCGCATGGCATTGGAGTGAAATGCTGATGCGAAGCCGCTACGTTCAGGCAACGCATCCTGAATAAGAGAAATGCCTAAGCCGACAAAAATACCAAAGAATAATCCGTTAAAAAGTTGCAGCACAATCAGTTCGGTCATGTTAGTGGCCAGCTGAAGCAGGCTGTAATAAACGGCAGCAAAGAGAAATCCGACCATAATCAGTGGCTCTTTCCCTGTTTTCTCTGCCAGATGAGCTGCGGCAAGCATAACGGGAATCTCCATTATCGCGGTGGCACTCAGCAGAAAGCCCGGAAACGAAGCGGGTAAATTAAGCTCGTGTACCAGGTAGAGCGGCATAATGGTCAGGTACATGTTATTGGATAAATTTGCCAGCATCATTACTGCGCCCAGGGCCCAAATCATACCCGTAACAGGAGCTCTACTGGCTTGAGTTGTTTCTGTTCTGCCTGTATTGACAGTTTTTTTATCCTTCGAAAGCAGAAACTGGCTTGCAAGTAAGGTTATGGCCGCAAGCAGGGCTGAGGCCAGAAAATTAAAGGTGAAGCCAAATCGGTCGGCGAAGACAAATGCCAGAGCCGGTCCGGCAATCCATACAATTGACACGCCTGAACGCATTTGCGTATTGAGTCGCGTAGCGTTAAGCCCCGCCGACAGTGAATGCTTTCGGATCATCGACAGGAGTAACGGGATAGACGCATTGCCTGGCCCCATCAAGAAAATGCCGATGGCCAGAGCCTCGACAGGTTCACGACAGAAACTGAAGGCTAAACCCGCCAGAAAAAGCGACGTAACAGAAATCATGAAAAGTTGCCTGACTGGATGTCCCTTATCTGCAAGAGATCCCATCAGCTGGCTGAAAAACAATCCTGACAGGGCAAACCCCAGGCTGTAGAAAGTGATAAAAATCGGGCTAGCATGTAACCCGTTTATTAAAAAAAGACTCATTACAGGCAATATGAAGGCGTATGAAATGGCGGTCATTACGTTTATGAGGAACAACCGCCCAGTGATTCCGGAAAAAAAAGCCATAAATAACAATATCTCCATGTAAGTTAATCTTCTTTTTAACACGGAAACGTCTCAGGATAGTGCACTATTTCACTTCATATGAGATGTGATGATTTTGGGCTCTTAGAGCTTCGTCAGAAGATTTGTGTCCAGCTCCTGAGATAAGCTGACTGAACGTCCGCTTCTCGCTCACAGCGGACATTCATGGTTTCTCATACGCAAAAATGGCTGTTGTCAGCTTATAAAATCTCAAATTCCAGAACGTTCCAACCCTAATTCATTACATAAGGTTATTTCAGACTTTGCGAGGGCCCTTTCAGAAAATCCATGCCAGGAGGCATTTAATTCCGGTCTGAGCGCGTTGCCAGGAAGACCACCGCTGCCCCAAGGGCGACGATAAGCGTGTCTTCAATCAGGCCACTTCGGGTCTGGCCTATCTGTGCCATGGCTTTTTTACGTGCCGCAAGCGTTGCATAGGCCATTGGCACCGCGGCAGAGATGGCGATAGCGGCCCCGATTTTTTCTTCTCCTCTGGGTGCCAGCGCAGCACCCGCAATCCCTGCGCTGGCCACGCGTGCGGACAAACCCAAAAAGACGGTGCGGTCTGGCGCTGACTTCATCTTGTCGCCAAACAGCTCACCTGCACCCATCGCTAATGCGCCAAATTTGAATAGCGGACGGTCCAGCAGCAACAGCTTGCCCGAGGTGTCGCGCCCACTAAGGCGTGCTGCAGCAATGGCCGCCATCGGCGTCATGGAACGGCAGCTGGCGACAAGGCCAATCAGGGCGGAATAAACAAAATCGGTCATTTTCATCAGTTATCTCCCGGATAAATAAGGTTTTTGTATTCAGACGGCAGTCTGCGCGGGCGCATGATGGCGGGTTATCAGGACCAGGGCAGCTGGCTGGACCGGTTACGACGTCGAGTCGCGTAATGTATTTGACGAGTTAATACCTGACCTGCTCCCCGTTGATTTATACATCTTTATGAAGCAGACAAGCGACGTAGTCGCCTTTTATTGATGGCCTTGTGACATTAGCTCAAATCATGCAGTGCCTTATCCAGCGGCGGCGTTAAAAGGATGTCCTGAAACACGACATCCAGACCAGCCCGCTCCGGACTACAACACATTGTACCGATCTTGACCGGACCCGGCGGAAAATAGCTCAGGCGTATTAAAGGCCACGTCTGTCCCTCTGTTGAATACTGTAGTCTCAGGCTGTCTCCTTTACGCGTGAGCCTCAGCCAGAACGCTCGCGCATCGCCGGGAAAAATGCCTGTAGCCCAGTCGGAATGGCCGAGTGTCAGCACGCTGCCAATCGCGGGCGCGCCGTCGTTATATTCAATCCCCGCTTTTAACCAGTGCTGTTCATCACATATCATCATCAGTCCGGCTTGATCATACAGCGTGGTAAAGTCTGCGCAGATCTTGAGCTGGAAAGTAAAATCTCCCTCAACCTCAGTGGCAAAAACATGACCGGAAAAGCGTTCAAACCCGTACCAGGTTTCGCGCCAGAAATCCGTTTTGTCATCGGTGGTGACCTGTAGAGTGCCTTTCTGGCATTGCCACTTTGCAGGCTCATTTATCCAGGCGAACGATTTAAACATAACGGTTCCAAAAATGGTTATGGCTGACCGCAACGAATGCGGCTCAGAATTAAATCAGTATAGCTGTTAAGCAGTTTAACGGATTCAACAGTTTACCTGACTCCCCATGCCCCGCAGCGCTCTCCGTCCCGGCTTGATAATATCTACCGTAACCGGTTCCCTGAGTGCCAAAATTATTATGGAAGATTAAATATGTTTTAACGCTCAGGCGGGTACCCCACCGGCTATAACCCTGTCAGGAATATCACCGGTCACGACGCTACCTGCGGCAATAACAACATCATTGCCAATCTTTACTCCCGGAAGAATTACCGATTTACCTCCAACCCAGACGCGGTCGCCGAGGGTAACCAGAGGTTGTACGCTTATGCTTGCTGATCGTTTTTCTGATGACATGGTTTCCTCTGAGAGTTCCGTTCTGATGAAGAAAGTCGGACAGACGGCATGAGAATAGAACTTCAAGGGTAGACCTGAGAAGCGCATCGAACAATTGTCTGTTCAGGTAATACAGTCGTGACGAAATGGAATGTAAGGATGGGATAAGATGGCAGGAGTGACGGCGGCACAGAAAGGAAAAGCCGGGCGCGCTTCGCTTGCCCGGCCTACGCTCGAACTAAACCTTACAGCTCTCTACGAATAATCTCCGCTCCGGCGCTTAAGGCATTGAGCTTGCCGTTGGCAACCTGACGGGATAACGGTGCCATCCCACAGTTGGTCGAAGGGTAGAGCTTGTCGGCATCAACGAACTGCAGCGCTTTGCGTAAGGTACTGGCCACTTCTTCCGGCGTCTCGATGGTGTTAGTCGCCACGTCGATAGCGCCCACCATCACTTTTTTACCGCGGATCAGCTCCAGCAGATCCATCGGCACGCGGGAGTTATGGCACTCCAGCGAGATGATATCGATATTCGAGGTCTGCAGTTTAGGGAACGCCTCTTCGTATTGGCGCCACTCCGAGCCCAGCGTTTTTTTCCAGTCGGTATTGGCTTTGATGCCATAGCCGTAGCAGATATGCACCGCCGTTTCGCATTTCAGCCCTTCGATGGCGCGCTCTAAGGCGGCAATGCCCCAGTCATTCACCTCATCGAAGAACACGTTAAAGGCAGGTTCATCAAACTGGATAATATCCACACCCGCCGCCTCTAATTCTCTGGCTTCCTGGTTGAGGATTTTGGCGAACTCCCAGGCCAGCTTTTCGCGGCTCTTATAGTGGTTGTCATAGAGGGTGTCGATCATCGTCATCGGGCCCGGCAGCGCCCATTTGATCGGCTGGGTGGTGAGCTGACGGAGATATTTAGCATCATCTACAAACACCGGCTTCTGGCGGGCAACGGCGCCCACCACGGTCGGCACGCTGGCATCATAGCGATTACGGATTTTAACGACTTCGCGTTTCTCAAAATCGACGCCGCTGAGGTGCTCGATAAAGGTGGTGACGAAATGCTGACGCGTTTGCTCACCATCGCTGACGATATCAATGCCCGCCCGCAGCTGATCGTCGAGGGATAAACGCAGCGCATCCTGCTTACCGGCAAGTAATTCCTCATTTTCCAGCTTCCAGGGAGACCACAGGGTCTCAGGTTGCGCGAGCCAGGACGGTTTAGGCAAGCTGCCGGCCGTGGAGGTGGGGAGCAATGTTTTCATAACAGGTGACCTTATATTTTTAATTAATCAACGCGCGTACTGAGCAGACCATTGCTCAAGAATATTCTTGTACGGTTTGATGAAGTGTTTCTCAGTAAACTTTCCCTGCTCAATCGCTAACTGGCTACGTTCTTCGCGATCGTAAACAATTTTGGTCAGGGAGTGATCCTGGTTGGTCAGGCTGGGTTGATACTGCTGCCCGGCGACCGAGTTCGCGTTGTAAATCTCAGGACGATAAATTTTCTGGAACGTCTCCATCGTACTGATGGTGCCGATCAGCTCAATAAAGCTGTAGTCGCTCAGTAAATCGCCGATGAAAAAGAACGCCAGCGGCGCGGCGCTGTTTGGCGGCATAAAGTAGCGAAC
>Ga0308168_1000633_pt1 | contig 40214 bp, 28 predicted proteins | sample PhyCR2_FD_202133 | JGI IMG/M metagenome (GOLD analysis project Ga0308168, IMG submission 202133) | Phyllosphere microbial communities from UC Gill Tract Community Farm, Albany, California, United States - DLSLRC.R2 | ecosystem: Host-associated > Plants > Phyllosphere > Unclassified | place: USA...
TCTGGTTGTTTGGCCGTTTTACGGGCGCAACCGAAGGGCAGACGCTGAAGACCTGGACACTGATGGAAACCATCCTCGGCACCGTTGGGGCAATTATCGGTATGATTGCGTTCGAATTTTTGTCGTAGTCAGCAAAGGCGAGGCGTGCCTCGCCCCTACGTATTAATACGATGTTGGCAGGATTGAGGCGCGCCTCGCCCCTACGTAGTAACACGATGTTGGCAGGATTGAGGCGTGCCTTGCCCTACGTATTAATACGATTTACGTAGGGTCGAGGCATGCCTCGACCTTAAGCCCATGCCAGCATCACAGCTTCAGATAAACGCGTATCCCATCGAGAAACATCTGCGTTGCCAGCATAATCAGAATCAACCCCATCAGCCGCTCCAGCGCATTGACCCCTTTATCTCCCAGCAGTCGTAAAAACAGCCCCGATAGCAGTAAAATCACCACTGTCAGCCCCCACGCAATCAGCAGTGCACCGACCAGATGGCCCATATTCTGTGGATACTGGTGCGACAGCAGCATCAGTGTTGCCAGCAAAGAAGGTCCGGCCACCAGCGGGATCGCCAGTGGCACCAGGAATGGCTCTTCACCCGCCGACAACCCGGTACTGCTACTTTCCTGCGAAGGGAAAATCATCTTAATGGCGATCAGAAACAGAATAATGCCGCCGGAGATCGATACCGTTTCGGTACGAAGATTCAGGAACGCGAGAATTTTTTCGCCCGCAAACAGAAACAGCAGCATGATCAGCAGCGCAATCAGCATTTCGCGAATGAGCACCATCCGTCGACGTTTCGGCTCCAGATGCTTCAAAACCGACATAAAAATCGGCAAATTGCCCAGCGGATCCATTATCAGCAACAATAATATCGTGGCCGAGATCATTTCAGTCATCGTTGTTGTTCTCTTTATTCATCAGTGTTCGCCTCTTATAAGCAGAGCTGCTAAAAAAAACCGTCTAATCGATTTAATTCACTTGCCACTTTTCCTGCAACTTGTAAGGTTTAGCAATCTAATATTTTAACTCTAACAGGTCAGGCGCCACTGTCGCAGCCAGTTTGCTTACCGCCAGCGTACAGCAACCGTAGCGTACTGAAGTACGTTAGGATTGCCAGCACTGCCGGGGGAGAAAATGGCAAGTAAAGTAGCCCGGGATAAAGGTAATGATGAAATCTGTAGGATTGGTAGGTTGGCGTGGGATGGTGGGCTCGGTACTCATGCAGCGCATGAGCGAAGAGCGCGATTTTGATGTGATTCGCCCGGTATTCTTCTCGACGTCTCAGCACGGCCAGGCGGCGCCAGCGTTCGGCGGCCAGTCTGCGGGCACGTTGCAGGATGCCTTTGATATTGAAGCGCTGAAAGCGCTGGATATTATCATCACCTGCCAGGGCGGCGACTACACCAGCGATATTTATCCTAAGCTGCGCGCAGCCGGCTGGAACGGCTACTGGATCGATGCGGCATCCACACTGCGTATGAAAGATGACGCGATTATCATTCTCGACCCGGTCAACCACAAGGTGATCCACGACGGCCTGAACAACGGAATAAAAACCTTCGTTGGCGGTAATTGCACCGTGAGCCTGATGCTGATGTCACTGGGCGGTTTGTTTGAAAATAACCTGGTGGAGTGGGCGTCCGTGGCGACCTATCAGGCGGCTTCCGGCGGCGGCGCGCGCCATATGCGTGAACTGCTGACCCAGATGGGCATGCTGCACAACCACGTGGCGAAAGAGTTGCAGGACCCGGCTTCTGCCATCCTCGACATTGAGCGTAAAGTCACCGAGCTGAGCCGTACTGGCGTGTTGCCAACCGATAATTTCGGCGTACCGCTGGCGGGCAGCCTGATCCCATGGATCGACAAACAGCTGGATAACGGCCAGACGCGCGAAGAGTGGAAAGGCCAGGCGGAAACCAACAAAATCCTGCGTACCAGCAGCGTCATCCCGGTTGACGGTCTGTGCGTACGCGTTGGCGCGCTGCGCTGCCACAGCCAGGCATTTACCTTGAAGCTGAAAAAAGATGTGCCGCTGGCAGAAATCGAACAAATGCTGGCCGCGCATAACGACTGGGTGAAAGTGGTGCCAAATGACCGTGAGATCTCCATGCGTGAACTGACGCCAGCCGCCGTTACCGGCACGCTGAACACCCCGGTAGGCCGCCTGCGTAAGCTGAACATGGGGCCGGATTATCTTTCTGCCTTTACCGTCGGTGACCAGCTGCTGTGGGGCGCGGCAGAACCGCTGCGCCGTATGCTGCGTCTGCTGGTAGGCTAACTCGGGTATTTTCCCCTCTGCCATTGGCAGGGGGGGATGTCACCCTGTATCTAATTGCATCATCATTTTTCACTGTATTACGTGCACCTTCCTTAGTTTTAACTGGCGATTCTCTGCGCCAGATTTCAGTGCCTTTCCCTTGCCCGGGGCTTAATCCCTGGCAGGCCTAAGAAGGGTCTGATGTTCCTGTCTCACGCCTTTAAAGCAATAAACTTTGATCTGAAAGAAATATTTTTACGCTTTCATCCATGGCTATTGTTTTCCCCTGGCTATGCTTAAAAGCCACAGTCCCTAAAACATTATTCTTTTTCACTTCGTTATTTTATTGCACGCTGCGGCGGTTTTTTATCCAGTGATGGTTACCTCTGCCGGTCAGTGTGTTTTGGGCTCAATGAAGAGCAGTGCATCGGCGATACCCGAACCGGGGATTCAGCCAGTCGACTGCCGATCATCACGGGAAGAACGTCATGTCAGAGCTTATGGATCGTCGTGTGATTAACGCTTTAGTCTCTGGTCATTTTGCTGACCCCTTTTCATTACTGGGCATGCACAAGACTGACAAGGGTCTTGAAGTGCGTGCTCTGTTACCAGACGCCAGCGAAGTCTGGGTGATTGAAACCAGTACGGGCAATAAATGTGTGCAGCTGGCGTGCCTTGACTCTCGCGGTTTTTTTCAGGGGGTGATCCCCAAACGTAAGACCCCGTTTCGCTATCAACTGGCCGTCACCTGGCACGGCCAGCAAAATTTAATTGATGATGCTTACCGCTTTGGTCCGCTGCTGCCGGAAATGGACAGCTGGCTGCTGGCAGAAGGGACCCATCTGCGGCCCTATGAAACCCTGGGTGCGCATGGCGATGTTATTGACGGTGTGATTGGCACCCGCTTTGCCGTCTGGGCGCCGAATGCTCAGCGCATCTCTGTGGTCGGTGAATTCAATTTTTGGGATGGCCGTCGGCATCCGATGCGCCTGCGGCGTGAAATTGGTATCTGGGAGTTGTTTATCCCGGGCGCCACGCAGGGGCAGCTTTATAAGTTCGAGATTATCGACCATCAGGGCCAGCTGCGCCTGAAAGCTGACCCGTACGCGTTCGAGGCGCAGATGCGTCCGCAAACCGCCTCCATGATTTGCGGTATTCCAGAGAAAACCACCCTGTCACCGGAGCGCCAGCGTGCGAACGGTTTTGACGCACCGATCTCGATTTATGAAGTACACCTGGGCTCGTGGCGCCGCCACACGGATAACCACTTCTGGCTGAGTTACAAAGAGCTGGCAGAACAACTGGTGCCTTATGCCAAAGAGATGGGCTTTACCCATCTGGAGCTATTGCCCATCAATGAGCATCCATTCGACGGGAGCTGGGGTTATCAGCCACTGGGAATGTATGCCCCAACGCGCCGTTTCGGCACCCGCGATGATTTCCGTGCCTTTATTACGGCGGCCCACAATGCCGGGCTGAACGTGCTGCTGGACTGGGTTCCCGGCCACTTTCCGTCGGATGATTTTGGTCTGGCGAAGTTTGATGGCACGGAGCTGTATGAGCACGGCGACCCGCGCGAAGGCTTTCACCAGGACTGGAACACGCTGATTTATAACTTTGGTCGCCGTGAGGTGAGTAATTATCTGGCGGGGAATGCACTGTACTGGATCGAGCGTTTCGGCATTGATGGCCTGCGGGTGGATGCGGTGGCATCCATGATTTACCGCGACTACAGCCGCGCCGAAGGCGAATGGGTACCGAATCATGTTGGCGGACGTGAGAATTTCGAGGCGATTTCTTTCCTGCGCTACACCAACCGAACGCTGGGCCATGCGGCCCCCGGTTCGATTACCGTGGCGGAGGAGTCAACGGACTTTGATGGCGTGTCGCGACCGCCGGAAATGGGCGGCCTGGGCTTTTGGTTTAAATGGAACCTCGGCTGGATGCACGACACCCTCGACTACATGAAGCTCGATCCGATCTACCGTCGCCATCATCACAATCTGATGACGTTCGGTATGCTTTACAACTACACCGAAAACTTCGTGCTACCTCTGTCCCACGATGAAGTGGTTCACGGCAAGAAGTCGATTCTGGACCGCATGCCAGGTGACACCTGGCAGAAGTTCGCCAACCTGCGTGCCTATTACGGCTGGATGTTTGGCTTCCCGGGTAAAAAGCTGTTGTTTATGGGGAATGAGTTCGCTCAGGGCAAAGAGTGGAACCACGATACCAGTCTGGACTGGCATCTGCTGGAAGGGGAAGACAACTGGCATAACGGCGTGCAGCGTCTGGTGCGCGATCTGAATCATACCTACCAGGCGCAGACACCGCTGCATCAGCTGGATTTCGACCCGGCCGGGTTTGAATGGCTGGTGGTGGATGATTTTGATAACTCGGTGTTTGTCTTTGTGCGCCGCGATCGTGACGGCAATGAGCTGATCGTCGCCAGTAACTTTACCCCGGTGCAGCGTGAAAGCTATCGCTTTGGCGTGTCGGGTGCCGGGCGCTGGCGAGAAGTGCTGAACACCGACTCCGGCCATTATCACGGCGGTAATAACGGCAACCTGGGAACGGTCAGCACCGATGACTGGGGCAGCCATAACCGCAGTCACTCTCTCAGTCTGACGCTGCCTGCGCTCTCGACGCTGTGGCTGGTGCGGGAGGCAGAATGACGCCATTACGGGAGGGGCTTCCTGCACCACGCGGTGCCAGCTATGACGGCAAGGGCGTGAATTTTACGCTGTTCTCGCAGCATGCGGAACGCGTGGAGCTGTGTCTGTTTGATGCCAGCGGCGCGGAAACCCGCGTTGACCTCCCGGCCCGCAGCGGTGATATCTGGCATGGCTACCTCCCCGGCGGTAAACCGGGCCAGCGTTATGGTTACCGCGTGCATGGCCCGTGGCAGCCGCAACAGGGGCAGCGTTTTAACCCGGCGAAGCTGTTGCTCGATCCCTGCGCGCACGAAGTGCTGGGTGAGGTGACGGACGATCCCTGCTTCCAGTGTGGAGTACAGCAGCCCGACCCTCTCGACAGTGGACCACTGGCACCGAAAAGCGTGGTGCTGGCGGATGATTTCGACTGGGGAGACGACGCTGCGCCGCGTGTTCCCTGGGGCAGTACCGTGATTTATGAGGCTCATGTGCGTGGCCTGACAAAGCGGCATCCGGATATCCCGGATGCGATGCGCGGCACCTACGCGGCGTTGGGGCATCCGGTGATGATCGACTACTTCCAGCGACTGGGGATCACCAGCCTGGAGTTGCTGCCGGTGGCCTGCTTCGCCAGTGAACCGCGCTTACTGCGTATGGGATTGAGTAATTACTGGGGCTATAACCCGCTGGCCTGCTACGCGCTGGAAGCGCGCTACGCCTCCGGCCAGCACCAGCTGCATCCGCGTCAGGAGTTCCAGCAGGCTGTGAAGGCGCTGCATCAGGCAGGCATAGAAGTGATTCTTGACGTGGTGTTTAACCACACCGCTGAGCTGGAGGAGACCGGTCCCACACTGTCGATGCGCGGCATTGATAATCAGAGCTACTATTGGCTGGACGGGCAGGGGGAATATCAGAACTGGACCGGCTGTGGCAACACGCAGAATCTCAGCCACCCGCAGGTGATGGCGTGGATGCTCGACTGCCTGCGTTACTGGGTAGAAGAGTGCCATGTTGATGGCTTCCGCTTTGATCTGGCCACCGTACTGGGGCGCACGCCGGACTATCAGCAGGATGCGCCGCTGTTTCAGGCGATGGCGGCCGATCCTGTGCTGTCGGGTTGCAAGCTGATTGCCGAGCCTTGGGATATCGGCATCGGGGGATATCAGGTAGGGCATTTTCCGCCTCCGTTCGCCGAATGGAATGACCATTTTCGCGATACCACGCGGCGTTACTGGCTGCATGGTGAGTTGTCTAACGGCGACTTTGCACGGCGTTTTGCCGGCTCGAGCGATATCTTCGATCGTGGCGACCGACGGCCCTCCAGCAGTATCAACCTCGTCACCGCCCACGACGGTTTTACCCTGCGTGATGTGGTCAGCTATCACCATAAACATAACGAAGCGAACGGCGAAGATAACCGTGATGGCAGCAACAATAACTTCAGCCATAACCACGGTGTGGAAGGATTACAGGCACCGTTGCTGATCATGGAACACCGCCGTCGTAGCGTGCATGCCCTGTTGGCCACGCTGCTGCTGGCGCAGGGAACGCCGATGTTACTGGCCGGGGATGAACACGGGCACAGCCAGCACGGTAACAATAATGCGTACTGCCAGGACAATCCGCTGACATGGCTCGACTGGCAGCAGCACGATCGCGGACTGTTTGCTTTCACCGCCGCACTGCTCCATCTGCGCCGCCGTATTCCGGCGTTGCAGCAGGATCGCTGGTGGCAGGACGGTGATGGCAATGTGGAGTGGCTGAACGACCAGGGACAGCCGTTGACCACCGAGCAGTGGGAGCAGGGGGCGCATCGTTTGCAGATCAGGCTTTCACAGCACTGGCTACTGACGATCAACGCCACCGAAGAAGTGTATGACCTGGTGTTACCTGAAGGGAAATGGCATGCCATTCCTCCCTTTGCCGGGGATGATAACCCGATTCTGTCAACGGTCTGGCATGGAGCCGCCCACGGTGTGTGCGTGTTCCAGGAACAATCATAATAGGAATCAGACATGGTCAAATTAGATAAGAACGACCCTGTAATGCTGGCAAGGCAACTCCCTACACAAACTGTTGCGCTGATCCTTGCAGGTGGCCGTGGTACGCGCCTGAAAGACCTGACCGCCAAGCGTGCGAAACCTGCCGTTCACTTCGGCGGCAAGTTTCGTATTATCGACTTTGCGCTCTCCAACTGCCTGAACTCTGGCATCCGGCGTATCGCAGTCATCACCCAATATCAGTCGCATACCCTGGTGCAGCATATCCAGCGCGGCTGGTCCTTCCTCAATGAAGAGATGAACGAGTTCGTCGATCTGCTGCCTGCGCAGCAGCGCCTCTCAACCGATCACTGGTATCGCGGTACCGCCGATGCGGTCACGCAGAACCTCGACATTATTCGCCGTTACCACGCGCAGTACATCGTGATCCTCGCCGGGGACCATATCTACAAAATGGACTACTCGCGCATGCTGATCGACCACGTGGAAAATGGCGCACGCTGCACCATTGCCTGCCTGCCGGTGCCGCTGGAGGAGGCCAGTTCCTTCGGCGTGATGAAGGTGGATGATGACAACAAGGTGGTCGAGTTCCTTGAAAAACCGGAAAACCCGCCGTCTATGCCCGGTGACAGCAGCCGGGCGTTAGCCAGCATGGGTATCTATGTTTTTGATGCCGAATACCTCTTTGGCCTGCTGGAAGAGGATATGGAACTGCCGCAGTCGAGCCATGATTTCGGTAAAGACTTGCTGCCGAAAATTGTCGCCAGCGGCGAGGCACTGGCGCACTCGTTCAGCCTCTCCTGCGTGCAGCATGACGAAACGGCCGAGCCTTACTGGCGCGATGTCGGGACGCTGGAAGCCTACTGGAAAGCCAACCTTGATCTCGCCTCGGTGATGCCGGAACTGGATATGTACGACAGTACCTGGCCGATCCGCACCCATATGGAACCGTTGCCGCCAGCGAAGTTTGTGCAGGATCGCTCCGGTAGCCATGGGATGACAATGAATTCGCTGGTGTCAGGGGGCTGCATTATCTCTGGCTCAGTGGTGGTGAACTCGGTGCTGTTCTCACGGGTTCGGATTAACTCCTTCTGCAATATTGAGTCATCGGTATTACTGCCGGACGTGGAGGTGGGACGTTCCTGCCGTCTGCGGCGTTGTGTGATAGACCGTGCCTGCGTACTGCCAGAAGGAACGGTGATTGGCGAAAACCCGGATGATGATGCCCGGCGTTTCCACCGATCGGAAGAAGGGATCGTTCTTGTCACCAGGACCATGCTGGCGAAGCTTGGCTGGCGATAGCACAAAAATTATCCAAAATAATGGAAGTTGCCTCAAGGCGGCAAGGGAAAGAGTCCCGATGAGCTTACACAGGTAAGTGATTCGGGTGAGTGAGCGAAGCCAACGCTGAGGCAGCTTCGAGTATGAAGGATAAAAAAGGAGCCGATAATGCAGGTGTTACACGTCTGTTCAGAAATTTTCCCGCTGCTAAAAACCGGCGGACTTGCTGATGTTATTGGGGCATTACCGGCGGCGCAAATTGCAGAAGGCACGGATACAAGGGTGTTGTTACCGGCCTTTCCGGCGCTGAAGAAAGCCATTACACCGACTCAGGTGGTGGCGAAGCTGCAAACATTTGCCGGTGATGTGGAGCTACACTTTGGTCATTTCGATGGCGTCGGCATTTATCTGATCGATGCTCCCGGCCTGTACGATCGGCCCGGCAGTCCGTATCACGATGAGTCGCAGTACGCTTATGCCGATAACCATCTGCGCTTTGCGCTGCTGGGATGGATCGGCTGTGAGCTGGCGTGTGGGCTGGATAACTGGTGGCGACCGGATGTGGTGCATGCTCACGACTGGCACGCGGGGCTGGCCTGTGCCTATCTTGCGGCGCGTGGGCGTCCGGCAAAATCGGTGTTTACGGTCCACAATCTGGCGTATCAGGGGCTGTTTGAAGCGCGGCATCTGGATCTGCTTCAGCTCCCGCCTTCCTTCTTCAATATGCACGGGCTGGAGTTCTACGGGCAGATCTCATTCCTTAAGGCCGGGCTGTTCTATGCCGACCATATCACGGCCGTCAGCCCGACTTACGCACGTGAAATCACGCTGCCTGAGTTTGGTTACGGTATGGAAGACTTGCTGAAACAGCGCCAGCTGGAAGGGCGGCTGACCGGGATACTCAACGGTGTTGATCCGGCTATCTGGGATCCGGAGCAGGATCTGCTACTGAATGCGCGCTATAACCGTGATGTGCTGGATGCCAAGCTGGAGAACAAACGGCAGTTGCAGATCACCATGGGATTAAAGATCGACGACAAAGCGCCGGTTTTTGCTGTGGTCAGCCGTTTAACGAAACAGAAAGGGCTGGATCTGGTGTTGGAAGCACTGCCGGGACTGCTGGAGCAGGGCGGCCAGCTGGTGTTACTGGGCGCAGGGGATGCAGAACTGCAACAGGGGTTCCTTGCTGCGGCTGCCGAGTATCCAGGCCAGGTGGGCGTGCAAATCGGCTATCACGAAGCCTTCTCGCACCGCATTATTGGTGGCGCTGATGTGATTATGGTGCCGAGCCGTTTTGAGCCTTGTGGACTGACACAGCTCTACGGATTGAAATACGGCACGCTGCCGCTGGTGCGGCGTACCGGAGGGCTGGCAGATACGGTGAATGACAGCTCACTGGAAAATCTGGCGGACGGTATCGCCAGCGGTTTTGCCTTTGAAGACAGTAATGCCTGGTCGTTATTACGTGCAATTCGACGTGCTTTTGTTCTCTGGTCCCGTCCTTCGTTGTGGCGCTATGTTCAGCGTCAGGCAATGGGGATGGATTTTAGCTGGCAGGTGGCTGCAGTGGCCTACCGCGATCTCTATCAACGTTTGTTGTAACCAGAAAATGGGAAATTTGATATGAACGCACCGTTCTCCTATGCCTCACCGACGCTCAGTGTCGATGCACTCAAGCACTCCATTGCCTATAAGCTGATGTTCACCATTGGCAAAGACCCGTCTATTGCTAACAAGCACGAGTGGCTGAATGCCACCTTGCTGGCCGTGCGCGATCGTATGGTCGAGCGCTGGCTGCGATCGAACCGTGCCCAATTGTCTCAGGATGTGCGTCAGGTGTATTACCTGTCGATGGAGTTTCTGGTGGGGCGCACGCTGTCCAATGCGCTGCTGGCGATGGGCATCTACGACGATGCAAAATCGGCACTGGAAGAGATGGGCTTCGATCTTGAGGAGTTGATTGAAGAAGAGAGCGATCCGGGGTTGGGTAACGGCGGCCTCGGTCGTCTTGCTGCCTGTTTTCTGGATTCCCTTGCCACGCTCGGTCTGCCGGGACGCGGCTACGGCATCCGCTACGAGTACGGCATGTTCAAACAGAATATCGTCGATGGTCGCCAGGCGGAGTCACCGGATTACTGGCTGGAATATGGGAACCCCTGGGAATTCCAGCGCTTTAACACCCGCTACAAGGTGCGTTTCGGTGGTCGTATTCAGCAGGAAGGCAGCCGCGCACGCTGGGTAGAGACCGAAGAGGTGCTGGCCACCGCCTACGATCAAATTATCCCGGGTTACGATACGGATGCCACCAATACCCTGCGGCTATGGGGCGCGCAGGCCAGTAATGAAATCAACCTCGGGAAGTTTAACCAGGGCGATTACTTTGCGGCGGTGGAAGATAAAAACCATTCGGAAAATGTGTCGCGCGTGCTCTATCCCGATGACTCGACCTATTCCGGGCGTGAATTGCGTCTGCGGCAGGAGTACTTCCTGGTGTCAGCCACGGTTCAGGATATCCTTCATCGTCACTGGGCGATGCACCAGACCTTTGATAACCTGGCCGATAAAATTGCCCTGCATCTTAATGATACCCACCCGGTGCTGGCGATCCCCGAACTGATGCGCGTGCTGATCGATGAGAACAAATTTACCTGGGATGACGCCTTTGAAGTCACCTGCCAGGTGTTCTCCTACACCAACCACACGCTGATGCAGGAAGCGCTGGAGACCTGGCCGGTGGATATGATCGGTAAAATTTTGCCGCGTCATCTGCAAATTATCTTCGATATCAATGACTACTTCCTGAAAACCATCCAGGATTATTACCCGGATGACTGGGAGCTGCTGTCGCGTATTTCCATTATTGATGAGAACAATGGTCGCCGTATTCGTATGGCCTGGCTGGCGGTAGTGGTCAGCCATAAAGTGAATGGCGTCTCTGAGCTGCACTCGAATCTGATGGTTCAGTCGTTGTTTGCTGACTTTGCCAAACTGTTCCCTGGCCGTTTCTGCAACAAAACTAACGGCGTGACGCCGCGTCGCTGGCTGGCACTGGCGAACCCGGCGCTCTCCGATGTGCTGGATGAGACGATTGGTCGTACCTGGCGTACCGAACTGAGCCAGCTGGATGAGCTGAAACAGCATATTGACTATCCGAACTTTATTGAGCAGGTGGCGAATGCCAAACTGAAGAATAAAAAGCGTCTGGCGGCCTGGATCAGCCAAAAAATGGATGTGGTGATCGATCCGCGTGCGATGTTTGATGTGCAGATTAAGCGTATCCACGAGTACAAACGCCAGTTGCTGAATGTTTTGCACGTCATCACCCGCTATAACCGCATCAAAGCCGATCCGACTGCCGATTGGGTGCCCAGGGTCAATATCTTCGCCGGGAAAGCCGCCTCAGCGTATTACACCGCAAAACACATCATTCATTTGATCAACGATGTGGCAAAGGTGATCAACAACGATCCGCAGGTAAAAAATAAGCTGAAGGTGGTGTTTATTCCTAACTACGGCGTGAGTCTGGCGCAGATCATTATTCCGGCAGCCGATCTCTCCGAGCAGATTTCACTGGCGGGCACCGAAGCGTCCGGCACCAGCAATATGAAATTTGCACTCAACGGCGCCCTGACGATTGGTACGCTCGACGGGGCGAACGTCGAGATGTTGGATCATGTGGGTGAAGAGAATATCTTTATCTTCGGTAACACCACGCCGCAGGTCGAAGCGCTGCGCAACAGCGGCTATAACTCCCACACTTTCTATGAGGAGGATGCCGAACTGCATCAGGTCCTGATACAGATTGCCACCGGGGTATTCAGCCCTCAGGAGCCGGGACGTTATCGCAATATCTTTGATTCACTGGTCAATCTTGGGGACCATTATCAACTGCTGGCCGATTATCGCAGCTACGTGGATACTCAGGATAAGGTCGATAAGCTGTATCGTAATCAGGAAGAGTGGACGCGATGTGCGGTACACAACATTGCCAATATGGGGTATTTCTCGTCGGACAGGACCATTCAGGAGTACGCGGATGAGATCTGGGGGATAAAACCGATAAGATTGTAATCAGAGCCGGAAAGGCGAGGCATGTAGGGTTGGGGTATGCCAACCCTACATGCCATAGTATAACGTAGGGGTCGGGCATGCCCGACCCGCTGATATTACGATGCCAGCGACAGCGCGGCCGGTTTCTTACCGTGCTCGGCCAACCACGCGGTCACTCGCGCCTGCTGCTCATCGTTCAACCACATCCCTTCTTTGGTACGACGCCAGATAGCATCGTCGGTCACGCGTACCCATTCGTGCTCAACCAGGTAACGCAGTTCCGCTTCATAGAAGTGGTGACCAAACAGCTCACCCAGATCTTCAAGAGAGGTCGCGTCTTTCAGCAGCAGTTCTGTATTACTGCCGTAGGTGCGCGCGAAGTGGCGTGCCATCGCTTCGGTAATAAACGGGAAGCGGCGACGCAAGGTCGCTGCGTAATCTTCACGTGTTCCGGCAAAGTTGCCGCCCGGTAGTACACAGCTTTTGGTCCATGCCGCACCGATATTCGGATAGTACTTGCTCAGTTTCTCCATCGCGTGCTCTGCCAGTTTACGATAGGTCGTCAGCTTACCGCCGAACACCGAAAGCAGTGGTGCCTGGCCGGCATCATCATGCACATCCAGCGTGTAATCGCGGGTAATCGCCTGCGGAGAATCTGACTCGTCGTCACACAGCGGACGCACACCGGAGTAAGTCCAGACGATATCGTCACGCCCCAGATCTTTCTTGAAGTGGGCGTTAAACACTTTCAGCAGATAGTCGACTTCGTTATCGTCGATTTTCACATTCTGCGGATCGCCTTTGTACTCAACGTCGGTGGTGCCGATGATTGAAAACTCATCCATCCACGGAATGACGAAGACAATACGGTTATCTTCGTTTTGCAGAATATAAGCCTGCTTCTGGGTGTGCACGCGTGGTACCACGATATGGCTGCCTTTGATCAGACGGATGCCATACGGCGACTTCAGCTTCAGGCTGTCATCGAACAGCTGTTTGACCCACGGACCAGCAGCATTCACCAGGCCTTTGGCGCGCCAGGTAAAGGTTTTGCCACTGTCGATATCTTCCGCTTCCACGATCCACAGACCGTTTTCACGCCAGGCGCGGGTCACGCGGGTACGGGTGCGAACTTCACCGCCACGCTTCTCAATTTCCTGCGCGTTAAGCACGACCAGGCGGGCATCATCCACCCAACAGTCAGAATATTCGAAACCGCGCACGATTTCCGGCTTCAGCACCGAGTCTGAGCCAAAACGCAAACCCTTACTGCCCGGCAGGCTGGTACGTTTACCCAGGTGGTCGTACATAAACAGACCCACGCGGATCATCCAGGCTGGACGCAGATGCGGGCGATGCGGCAGACGAAAACGCATAGGGAAAGCGATGTGGGGTGCCATTTTCAACAGCACTTCACGTTCGGCAAGGGCTTCACTCACCAGGCGGAATTCATAGTGCTCCAGGTAGCGCAGGCCACCGTGGATAAGTTTTGAACTGGCAGAAGAGGTGGCGCAGGCGAGATCTTGCGCCTCCAGCATCAGTACTGACAGGCCGCGCCCGGCAGCATCAGCCGCAATGCCAGCACCGTTAATACCGCCGCCGATTACGATCAGGTCTTTGGTTTCCACGTCATCTCCTCCGATGTTCGGAATCTTTCACTAATGTTCGTTTTCGAGCATTATACTAATCGGAAACCAACATTGATGCCAGCGTTAACCTAATAAAAACAATTATGCGTGATGCAGGTAACATATTTACTGCAAGAAAAAGTTTATCTCCCTGCTAACTGCCGGGTTATTGTGCGCCGGCTTCAGGCTACAATGGGGGTAATTTGGTCACTTTTTTAGCTTTTGACGAGAACCCACCATGGAACAATTTGAGTGCATCAACGTACAGCAGGCGCAGCAGAAACTCTCTGAAGACAATGCGTTGCTGGTTGATATTCGCGATCCCCAGAGTTTTGCCGCAGCCCATGCCAGCGGTGCTTTTCATCTGACTAACGATTCACTGCCTGCTTTTATCTCCCAGGCGGCGTTAACGACCCCGGTGCTGGTGATGTGCTACCACGGTAACAGCAGTAAAGGAGCCGCGCAGTTCCTGCTCAGTCAGGGTTTCACGGCGGCTTACAGTATTGATGGCGGATTTGACGCCTGGCGTGCCGCTTTCCCGCAGCAGGTCGACGCACTCTGACGCCTCTCTTGTCACCGCTCGCGCTTTCCCCTGCAACAGGTAAGGGGAAATCGTTATACTCTCGGTTTGTCTGGTCTGACTGAAAGGAAGTCGCTTCTCTATGCGCATCACCCATTTTACTCATCTGCGCCCGGCGCAGGCGTTTGTCGATTACATGGCGACGCGCGGCGTGACGTTGCGCGTTGAGCACGATAATGGTTACACCCTGTGGCTGGATGATGAATCGCAGTTGACGGTGGTCGAAAACGAACTTAACCAGTTTATTCGTGATCCTAACCACGTGCGCTATCAGGCGGCCAGCTGGACCTCGGGCACGACTGACAGCGGCATTCACTATCAGCATGTTTCACTGCTGGATAATCTGCGTGAACGTGCTGGCGTTCTCACGCTGACGGTGATGGCAGCCTGCGTGCTGGTCTTTATCCTGATGCAGGTGCTCGGTGATGGCGCCGTGATGCGCCTGCTCTCCTGGCCTGATGCGGACCAGCACTTTGAACTGTGGCGCTGGTTCTCACATGCCTTACTGCATTTCTCGCTGTTGCATATTCTGTTTAACCTGATGTGGTTTTGGTATCTTGGCGGCACGCTGGAAAAGCGGCTCGGCAGCGGCAAGCTGTTCGTGATTATGCTGATATCCGCGCTGCTCAGCGGCTGGATGCAGGCGAAGTTCAGCGGTGTGCTGTTTGGTGGGCTTTCCGGCGTGGTCTACGCCCTGATGGGCTATTCCTGGCTGAGCGGTGAACGCAGCCCTGAGCGCGGGATCTTTCTGCAACGCGGATTGATGGCCTTTGCGGTTCTGTGGCTGCTGGTGGGGTATTTCGGTTGGTTTGGTTTGTCGATTGCCAATGCAGCGCACGTTACCGGGCTGCTGGTTGGGCTGGCGATGGCCTTTGTCGATACGCGTCATAAAAAAAGCTAAAAGGAGAACAGCGTGAAGCAGACACAACGACATGACGCCATCATCGAGCTGGTGCGCCGTCAGGGATATGTCAGTACCGAAGAGCTGGTAGAGCACTTTGATGTCAGCCCGCAAACCATTCGTCGCGACTTAAACGATCTGGCCGAGCAAAACAAAATTCAGCGCCATCACGGCGGTGCCGCGTTACCTTCCAGTTCGGAAAACACCGCCTGGCAGGACCGTAAGATGATGTGGTCGGCAGAGAAAGCGCGTATTGCTCAGCGTGTTGCCAGCCAGATCCCCGATGGCGCCTCGCTGTTTATTGATATCGGTACCACCCCGGAAGCGGTGGCGCATGCGCTGATGAACCATAACAATCTGCGTATCGTCACTAATAACCTGAACGTTGCGGTGTTGCTGATGGCGAAACCCGATTTTCGCCTTATCCTGGCCGGGGGCGAAGTGCGCACCCGTGACGGCGGGATTATGGGCGAAGCGACGCTCGACTATATTTCTCAGTTCCGCCTCGATTACGGCATTCTGGGGATTAGTGGCATTGATATGGACGGCTCATTGCTGGACTTCGACTACCACGAAGTGCGCACCAAGCGCGCGATAATCGAAAATTCACGCTGTGTGATGCTGGTGGCAGACCACTCTAAATTTGGCCGCAACGCGATGGTTAACCTGGGCAATATGGGGTTGATCGATTATCTGTTTACCGACCAGGCACCGCCACCGAGTGTGATGAAAACGATCGAACAGCACGAAGTTCATCTGGAACTCTGCTAGTCCGGCCTGGGCGATCTAAAAAAAGGTCGCCCGCTACTGGCACGTTTAACGAATTCACGCATACTCAGATCAGTCTCTTTTTTTCACTTCCTCTTCCCATTCTGGGCGTGCAGCCTGCTCTGCACCCTACAGCCGTGCGCTTTATCCGGGCAGCCCAGCCCGGTTGGTTGTCTCCCTCTAGTTGTTTATTTGCTTTTTTTTCGCTCATCGCATTCTGCGGTGAGCTTTTTTTCGTTTTGCCGTCTTAACTGTAAAGTGCCTTCAGTCATATTTTGCTCACCCGTTTAAGAGGGATTGTATGTCGCAACAGAAATTCAATAAGGTGCGCTTTGATGCGGCGTTGACACGTCAGTGGCAGCACCTTGGCTATACATGTGCCGCAGACATGACCGCCCACCAGTGGTGGCAGGCTATCAGCGGTGCGCTGGCAGAACTGCTGGCGGCACAGCCGGTGGCGAAATCCGTGAAAAAGCAGCGCCACGTTAACTATATTTCCATGGAGTTTCTGATTGGCCGTCTGACCGGGAATAACCTGCTGAATCTGGGCTGGTATGACGCGGTTAAATCGGCACTGGCAGAGCATCAGCGCGATCTCAGTGAGCTGCTTGAAGAAGAAGTCGATCCCGCTCTGGGTAATGGTGGACTGGGGCGGCTGGCGGCCTGCTATCTGGATTCGATGGCCACGGTGGGGCAGCCAGCCACGGGTTATGGGCTAAATTATCAATACGGTTTATTCCGCCAGTCGTTTGACGACGGTCAGCAGATTGAAGCGCCGGATGACTGGCAGCGTGAGCGTTATCCATGGTTTCGCCACAATGCGGCGCTGGATGTGAACGTCGGCATCGGCGGGACGGTAATCAAAAATGCCGATGGCCAGCTGGCGTGGCATCCGGCGTTTACCCTGCGCGGCGAAGCCTGGGATCTGCCGGTGACCGGCTACCGCAACGGGGTTGTCCAGCCACTGCGTCTGTGGCAGGCCACCCATGTTCATCCGTTCGACCTCACGCTGTTTAATGACGGTAAGTTTCTCGCGGCCGAGCAACAGGGTATTGATGCGGCGAAGCTGACCAAAGTGTTGTACCCCAACGACAACCATCAGGAAGGAAAGCGCCTGCGCCTGATGCAGCAATACTTCCAGTGTGCCTGTTCGGTGGCCGACATTCTGCGTCGCCATCACCTTGCCGGGCGCAGCGTGCATACGTTGCCGGACTATGAGGTGATTCAGCTTAATGATACCCACCCGACCATCGCCATTCCCGAGATGCTACGTGTACTGCTGGATGAGCACCAGTTAAGCTGGGACGATGCCTGGGCCATCACCCGTCAGACCTTCGCCTACACCAATCATACCCTGATGCCGGAAGCGCTGGAGCGCTGGGATGAACGACTGGTACGCAGCCTGCTGCCGCGCCATTTCATGTTGATTAAAGAGATCAACCGACGCTTTAAAAAGGTGGTCGAGAAACAGTGGCCAGGTGATAAAGCCGTCTGGGCGAAGCTGGCGGTGGTGCACGATAAACAGGTGCGTATGGCTAATCTCTGCGTGGTCAGCGGTTTTGCTGTGAATGGTGTGGCTGCGCTGCATTCTGAACTGGTGGTGAAAGATCTGTTCCCGGAATATCACCTGCTTTGGCCGGAGAAATTCCATAACGTCACCAACGGCATCACGCCGCGTCGCTGGCTGAAGCAGTGTAATCCGGCGCTGGCGGCGTTGATCGATGACACGCTTAACGTTGAGTGGGCGAACAATCTCGATGCCCTGAAAGGGCTTGAAGCCTTTGCCGACAATAAAGCGTTCCGCAAACAGTATCGACAGATTAAACGTGCCAACAAGCTGCGCCTGGCTGAGTACATTGTGCAGCGCACCGGGATTGTGGTGAACCCGGATGCCTTGTTCGATGTACAAATCAAACGCCTGCATGAGTACAAACGCCAGCATCTTGGCCTGATGCATATCCTCTCTCTCTACAAACGGCTGCGCGACGACCCGAAGCTGGATGTGGTGCCGCGTGTGTTCCTGTTTGGCGCCAAAGCCGCACCGGGTTACTACCTGGCGAAGAATATTATTTATGCCATTAATAAGGTGGCGGAGAAGATCAATAACGACCCGCTGGTGGGCGACAAGCTGAAGGTGGTGTTCATTCCGGATTATCGCATTACGGCGGCTGAGTTGATGATCCCGGCAGCCGATCTGTCAGAACAGATCTCCACTGCCGGATATGAAGCTTCAGGTACAGGCAATATGAAGCTGGCGCTGAATGGTGCACTGACCGTAGGTACGCTCGACGGGGCCAACGTTGAAATCGCTGAACAGGTGGGTGAAGAGAATATCTTTATCTTTGGCAATACGGTGGACCAGGTCAAAGCGCTGAAAGCCAGTGGCTATCAGCCGCTGAAGTTACGCAAAAAAGATAAACATCTTGATAGCCTGTTGAAAGAGCTGGAGAAAGGATTTTTCAGTGATGGGGATAAACACGCGTTCGACATGATGCTGCACAGCTTGGGCAAAGGGGGCGATCCGTGGCTGGTGCTGGCCGACTTCGCCAGCTACTGCGAAGCACAGCTGAAGGTGGAAGCGCTGTACCGTGACCAGGAGGCCTGGACGAAAGCGGCTATTCTGAATACGGCCCGTACCGGGATGTTCAGCTCCGATCGTTCGATTCGGGATTACCAGCAGCGTATCTGGCAGGCAAAACGGCCCGGGAGAGGCGATGGACTTAAAAAAGCGTGATCAGGCCGCGGCGGCGGCGGGTATTGCTTCGAAATATATTAATGCACGCGGGCAGCCGGAAGCGGTGAGCGCCGGGACGCGCGAAAAGCTGCTTGAGGCAATGGCAGTCCTTCCTGAGAGGGGAAATGCGCCACTGCCACCCTGTCATGTGCTGCTGAAAAAACGGACTCAACAGCTTCAGGTGGGAGGAAAAGGGAATTATCAGTGGCAGTTTGACAGTGAGCAGGGGAAAACCCACCAGGGGTCGGTGTCTGGTGGAGAGGTGCTGACGCTGCCGGCGAATCTGCCAGAAGGTTATCATCATCTGCTGCTCACGCAGGGGAAAAAACAGTGGCCGTGCCGGATTATTGTGGCACCGAAACGCTGCTATGAGCCTGCGGAGTTAAAGCGCGGCGACAAACTGTGGGGCGCCTGCGTGCAACTCTACACGCTGCGATCGGCCCAGAACTGGGGGATCGGTGACTTCGGCGATTTGAAGCACATGGTCAGCGAGATCGCGGCACGCGGCGGTGCATTTATTGGTCTCAATCCGATTCACGCGCTTTATCCTTCCCTGCCTGAAAATGCCAGTCCGTACAGCCCGTCGTCACGGCGCTGGCTCAATGTGATGTATATCGATGTGGCTGCCGTGCCGGATTTCCAGCACAGCAAGGCCGCTCAGCGCTGGTGGCAGAAAAAGAGCACCCAGACGGCGTTACACACTGCACGCGATGCTGACTGGGTGGATTATGCGCGGGTGGGGGCATTAAAAATTCAGGGGCTACGTCATGCCTGGTCGCAGTTCACCGCACGTGATGCGCAGGACGCCAGCGTGCAGCACTTTGAGGCCTTTATCAACGCCGGGGGAGAAAGCCTGTTAAACCAGGCCGCCTTTGATGCCCTGCACTGCGCTATGCTGAAGGACGATCCTGCTCGCTGGGGCTGGCCGGTATGGCCTGAAAATGTACAGCAGGGCGATAGCGAGGCGGTGCAGCAGTTTTGCCGTGAGCAGCAGGATGAAGTGCGTTTCTGGTCATGGCTGCAATGGCTGGCGAATCGTCAGTTTGATGCGTGCTGGCAGTGTTGCCAGCAGCACCAGATGCCGGTGGGGCTTTACCGGGATTTAGCCGTGGGCGTGGCGGAAGGAGGATCCGAAACCTGGTGCGATCGTGAACTGTACCGGTTGAAAGCTTCCGTTGGCGCGCCGCCGGATATCCTCGGCCCGCTCGGGCAAAACTGGGGATTGCCGCCGATGGACCCGCACGTGATGGCGGCGCGTGGCTACCAACCGTTTATCGACCTGCTGCGGGCGAATATGGCGAGCTGCGGCGCACTGCGCATCGATCATGTGATGTCGCTGTTGCGTTTGTGGTGGATCCCTTACGGTGAAACGGCCAACTTCGGTGCCTACGTCCACTATCCGGTGGATGACTTAATGGCGATCCTCGCGCTGGAAAGTCAGCGCCATCAGTGCATGGTGATCGGTGAGGATCTCGGTACCGTACCGGCGGAAATTGTCAGTAAACTGCGCGACAGCGGTATTTATTCGTGGAAGGTTCTCTACTTCGAGCAGGAGAGTGGGGATCGTTACCGGGCACCCTCCGCCTGGCCACGCCAGTCTATGGCAAGTGCGACGACCCATGACCTGCCGACGTTGCATGGCTTCTGGAGTGCCGGGGATCTGACTCTGGGTGAAACGCTGGGTATTTATCCTGACAAGCTGGTCCTCAAAGGGCTGTTTGAGCATCGCGTCCGCCAGAAACAGGCATTGCTGGAGGCATTGCATCGTCATCACTGTGTGCCAAAAAGCTGTGGTAAACGGGCTGAAAGGATGGCGATGACAACGGTGCTCAATCGCGGATTACAGCGTTTTATTGCCGACAGCAACAGCGCACTGCTGGGGCTGCAACCAGAGGACTGGCTGGATATGGCCGAGCCGGTGAATGTACCGGGCACCACCGATCAGTATCCTAACTGGCGGCGTAAACTGAGCGTCACGCTGGAGGCCATGTTTGCCGATGATCGCGTTAACCGCTTAATTAAGGATATCGATAAACGACGTAAAGCACCCTAGCAATCAGTGCGAGGCATGCCTCGCCCCTACGACATTGGTATCAACTATTACCTCATCACGTAGAGGTCGGGCATGCCCGACCCCTTTCTCTTGCGGTCCGCCCGGCGCTTACGGCGTAAAGGCTTTAAAAATCACCGAACCGTTCACACCACCAAAACCGAAACCATTAACCAGTACGCTGCGGATGGTCATCTGCTGTGCACTGTTTTTAACGATGTTCAGCCCTTCAGCGGCACTGTCCAGCTGTGTGATATTCAGCGAAGGTGGCGCAATCTGCTGACGCATTGCCATCAGTGAGAAGATTGCCCCCACAGCCCCGGCGGCGCCCAGCAGATGCCCGGTGGCGGATTTGGTTGAGGAGATCGCCGTGCGAGCGCCTTCACCCAGTACCCGACGTAGCGCATTGATTTCGGCAAGATCGCCGACCGGTGTCGAGGTGGAGTGCGCGTTGATATAATCGACATCGCGCCCTGTTATCCCTGCCTGCTGGAGCGCAATGGTCATCGCACGCGCAGCGCCTTCGCCATCTTCCGGCCCGGAGGTGATGTGGTAAGCATCCGAGGTGGTGCCATAACCGACCACTTCACCAAGGATTGTGGCGCCACGCGCCTGAGCGCGGGTCAATTCCTCCAGTACCAGCATCCCGGCACCTTCTCCCATCACAAAACCATCACGTGCCTGGTCGAACGGGCGCGAAGCCTGCTCAGGATGGTCGTTAAAGGCTGTTGAGAGCGCACGGGCGGCCTGGAAGCCCCCGAGTGAAACCGGATTGATGCAAGATTCACACCCCCCCACCACGGCGATATCCGCATCATCAAAACGAATGGCGCGGAAACCGTCACCGATACTTTGAATGCTGGCCGCGCAAGCGGAAACGGGTGTTCCCAGCATGCCCTTGAAGCCATATTTGATCGCCACGTGTGACGCCGCGAGATTGGCAATAAATGACGGAATGGTAAACGGGGACAGTTTACGGCTGCCTTTTTCTGCCACGGTTTTGACCGCATTGCTGATGGCATGAAAACCGCCAATGCCGGTGGCAATAATGGTGGCGGTGCGCAGACGTGCGGTTTCCGACAGATTATGTAAGCCGGCCTGCGTGATGGCTTCTTCGGCCGCTGCCAGCGCCAGATGAATAAAGCGGTCCGCTTTACGCTGCTCTTTCACCGGAATAAGCGCAGCAATATCAAAACCGTGCTGCGGGTCTTGTTCGATGGAGGGAACCTGCCCACCCACGCGGATGGCCGTATCGCCATAGGCCTCTTCAGGAAGATGACGAATCCCGGACTGACCGGCGATCAGCCGTTGCCAGCTACCGTCTACGCCATTACCGAGCGGGCTGATTAAGCCCATACCTGTGATCACGACTCTTCTGCCAATATTGTTCAACATGATGACCTGTAGGTTGCGAAAACAGGTTTCAGTGTACACGTGTAAGCTGAAAAATCCAGCGTCAATCACGCCAGTGAAAATTAAACAGGCAGTCGGGGAAAAATTAAACCGGGGGCGTGAAATCGCGGGGAAGAAAAGAGAAGGGGCCGGATATCCGGCCCCAGGTCATCAGTAGAACGAATGCTCACCGCGTTCGTGTTCTGTCAGGTCGCGTACGCCTTTCAGTTCAGGGAACGCTGCCAGCATCTCTTTCTCGATGCCTTCTTTCAGGGTCACATCGACCATGGAACAGCCGTTACAGCCGCCGCCAAATTGCAGAATAGCGAAACCTTCTTCGGTGATTTCCATCAGGGAAACTTTACCGCCGTGGCTGGCCAGCTGCGGGTTGATCTGGGCCTGCAACAGGTACTCAACACGCTCAATTAACGGGGCATCTTCGTTAACTTTACGCATTTTGGCGTTCGGTGCTTTCAGCGTCAGCTGTGAACCCAGGTTATCGGTCACAAAGTCGATTTCAGCGTCTTCCAGATACGGTGCGCTCAGGGCATCAACATAGGCTGACAGCAGGGGAAACTTCAGTTCAGTATCCGTTGCTTCTACTGCATCGGGTGGGCAGTAGGAAACACCGCACTCGGCAGTCGGTGTACCCGGATTAATCACGAATACACGAATTTGGGTGCCATCTTCCTGCTTTGACAGCAGTTTTGCGAAGTGCTCTTGTGCAGAGTCGGTAATTAGGATCATGGCGATTGCTCAATAGTTAACTAATTTCATTGGTTATAATACGCCCATCACCGACGCTCTACAAGGTTCGGCACAGGCACCAGATCTGTACGCTGGCAGCACCCCTGGCCAGCAGAATGCGGCTTATCTCTGCGGCGGTACTGCCCGTGGTGACCACATCATCTAATAAGGTGATATGCAGTCCGCGCACATCAATTTCAAGTGTAAACGCGCCGCGTAAGTTTTTACGCCGTGCCAGAGCGCCCAGTCGGTGCTGAATACGCCCCGCACGCACACGTGTGATGGCTCGGGGTAAATAACGACATTGCGTCCAGCGCGCCAGGCTGTGAGCTATATCCTCCAACTGATTATAGCCGCGTTGCCACGCCCGGCGATGATGCAGTGGCACCGTCAGCAATACATCGGGACGAAGCAGCCCGCTGTTACGCCGTTGCATTAACCAGCATAGCAGTATCAACCGGGCCAGCATTACCGCAAGTGCGGTGGTGTGATAAAACTTTAGCCGGTTCACCAACTGGCTCAGCGGTGGTTGCCAGGGCGTGACTGACACCAGCCACTGCCAGGGAGGCGGATTGTGCAGGCAGCGGCCGCATTCACGGGTTGTTTCGCCGCTGGGGAGTCCACAGCGCGGGCAGCCACCGCGCATCGCCAGAAGGCGACGTAAACAAACGGTGCACAAGCCGTGCTGTGCAAGATTGAGCGGCATCAGACATAGCCAACAGCCTGCTGGCATTGGTAGCATGGCGACCTCGTAATTTAAATACAGGACGATAACCCATGACGGTGCTTCACTGGGAGACTATTGGACAGGGCGATTGCCATCTTGTGCTGCTGCACGGATGGGGGCTGAACGCCGGGGTGTGGCATTGCATTAGCGAGCGGCTCAGTGCACATTTTTGCCTGCATCTGGTGGATTTGCCCGGCTATGGCCACAGTCAGGGATTCCCGGCAATGACTCTTGACGAGATGGCGGCAGCCGTGCTGGCGCAGGCCCCTGAGCAGGCCATCTGGCTGGGCTGGTCGCTGGGGGGCCTGGTTGCCAGCCAGGTGGCGCTGAATGCGCCGCAGCGGGTGCGCGGTCTGGTCAGCGTGGCATCTTCACCGCGTTTCAGTGCGGAAGCTGATTGGCCCGGCATAAAACCGGAAACGCTGACCATGTTTCAGCATCAGTTGAGTGAGGATTTCCAGCGTACCGTGGAGCGGTTTCTCGCGTTACAAACCCTGGGAACGGACAGCGCTCGCCAGGATGCCCGGGCGTTGAAAAGCGTGGTGTTTGAGCGGCCGGTACCTGCGGTTGAGGTCCTGAACGGCGGACTGGAAATTCTCAAGACGGCAGACGTACGCCAGGCGCTCGCCGCGCTGTCCATGCCATTTTTGCGCCTGTATGGGGCGCTGGATGGCTTAGTCCCGCGCAAAATTGTCCCGCTGCTTGATGATGCCTGGCCAGCCAGCACCAGCCATATTATGGAGAAAGCGGCCCATGCGCCGTTTATCTCGCATCCGGCGGATTTCTCACAGCAGATTATCGATTTCAGTGAAACTCTCTGGACCTGAATTCTGAATTAAAAACAGCCTGCTCCGTTGATTATTTCTGGTCATTTTTTGCAACAATTCACCTCGTTGCTGCTTTTATCTGTTGGGGCAATAATAAAAGCGGCAGCTTAGATTTGCTGCCATAATTTACTGGAAATATTGACCTAAGGAGAGGAAATTATATGAAAAAGCTGATCACTATCTCTGCCCTGATGTTGACTACCCTGGCGGCATTTAATGCCAGTGCAGCCGAGCAGATCACCCGCGAAAAAGCGCAGGAGATGAAGCTGGAAAAGATCGGTACGGTGACGACAAACTCCACCACCGACCCGATGGATGCCAACGCGCGCCTATCGAAAAAAGCGGATGAGAAAGGCGGAAAATACTATGTGATCATCGCGGCCCAGCAGGGGAATCGCGATCACGCATTGGCCGACGTCTATAAGTAAGCGATAGTCTCTGCCCGCCATCGGTGGGCAGTTTCAGGCTTTCAGCCAGCGGTATTCCCACGCTTCCAGCAACATCGCCTGCGCACCATCAATACGATCGCCACTGGCAATATCCCGATACCAGCGCGCCTCTGGCAACATCAAACTCACTGCTTTGTTGCTAAGGTTAAACACACACCAGAGGGATTCCTGTTCTTCTCTTGCCTGGCGTTTCATCACCAGCAGTGAATTGTCACTGTCGATGATGCTCATGGGATTATCCGGATGGAAGGCCGACTGCTGGATACGCACCTGAATAAGCTGGCTGAGAGCATAGTAGACCCGTTGTCGCAGTGAATCCTTTTCCATTAATGCCTGTTCGATATCGCTGACGGCATATTTCTGGCGGTTGATCGCCCGGTTGTACCCGGCGGTTTTGACGCCTTCTACATCGTTACGTGAGCCGAGAATACTTTGTACGTAGATGGCCGGTACGCCGGGAAAGGCCAGCAGCAGCGCATGAGCAAGCAGGAAACGGCGCAGGCGGGTATCGTCGTCGTCCGTTTTCTGATTCAGCGCATCCATGTAGGTGACGTTAATTTCATACGGGCTGGTGCTGCCGTCAGGGTTATTCTTATAGGAGATCAGTGCCCCTTCCATCGCCAGATCGCGCACCAGCGAGACGATCTCGGTTTCCGGCAGAATGCCGCGTAAGGGGTTCAGGCCAATGCCGTCATGTGAGGCGAGGAAATTGAAGAAGGTGGTGCTGCCGCTGCCGCCATCGAGGGAGGCGGCCCACTGCCGCAGGGCGCGTGACGATCCGTAATGGATCGCGTGCAGCACCAGCGGCGGCAGTGAAAATTGATACACCATCTGCGCCTCATCACGACCATTACCAAAATAGCTGATGTTATCTTTGTGCGGTACGTTGGTTTCCGTCAGCACCACCGTGCCTGGTGCCACCTCGTTGGCGATGGCGCGAAACAGTTTGACCAGTTGGTGAGTTTTTTCCAGATGAATGCAGGACGTCCCCGGGGTTTTCCACATGTAGCCCACGGCATCCAGCCGCAGGTAATCGGCGCCTTTTTCCAGATAATCCAGTACCACGTTCACCATCGCGATCAACACTTCCGGGTTAGCGAAATTCAGGTCGATCTGATCGGCGCTGAAGGTGGTCCAGATAAAACGGGTTTCACCATCGGCCATAGCAAAAGGCGTGAGAAGGGGTGAGGTACGTGGGCGGGTGACAGCGCTTAAATCGGTGGTAGGCGGCATGCTGATAAAGAAATCGTTCCAGCCCGGGTCCTGCGCCAGATAGTGGCGAAACCAGGCGCTTTCAGATGACATATGGTTGCAGACAAAATCAAACATCAGTCGGGTATGCTGGCGCAGGGCGGCCACATCCTGCCAGTCGCCACATTTAGGGTCCACCTGGTGATAGTCAATGACTGAGAAACCATCGTCGGAGGACCAGGGGAAAAAAGGCAGCAGATGAACCAGATTAAAGCTGGATTGCAGGTGCTGTTGCCAGAAACGAGAGAAGGTCGTCAGGGTGGGCGTGTTCTCTTCATGAAACTGATCGGCGTAGGTGATCAGCACCACGTCTTTTTCATCCCAGTGTGGCTTACGCGACTGTTGAATACGCTCCCGCGCATCAGCAATCAGCGTATGCAGCCGCTGTAAGCAGGATGGCGGGAAAGTGTAATCGTAGATCTTATCTATTAAGTTATTGATAATATCCATTATTATTCGAATTGCCACCGCGGGTGAAAAATTCAGACGTTATTTTTCACTGTAGACGCTGGTCACAAAATCGCAACCTGCATCAGTGGCAACGACCGTTTTTGGCGCAGTTCTGGCAGCCTGTACTGAGCTGTTTGACCGGGATCTGCGCCGGGGTGATGCGCACCCGGCGTAGCGCGCCCAGCAGCAGGGCATTGAACAGCAGGACAGTGGCAATAATCAGACTGCTGCTGCCCGGATGCTGGTGGAAACTGGCAACCTGATAGAACAGAGCGGCCAGCGAGTAAGCCAGATCCAGCCCCCACAGGATCGAGAACAGCATCCAGCGGTGACTGCTTTCACGGGCAATGGCACCCATCACTGAAACGCACGGCACGTACAGCAGCACAAAAATCAGGTAGCTGTAGGCGGCGGCATCGCTGGCGAACTTGCTGTGCATCGTACCCATTGCGCCGCTGGCCATTTCCGCATCGCCTTTACTGGCCTCAATAGGGTTGGCGAGAACGCTGAGGCTGAAGGTGGCTTTGATGCCTTGCCATGTCTGAGTCAGCGCGTCACTCAGTTGCGCGCGAAGACTGAACTGCTCAGGGTCGAATGCCTGCTGTTGCAGCGCTTCGGCGGTGTAGAGGGTATTCAGCGTGCCGACCACCACTTCTTTTGCCATCGCCCCGGTCAGCAGACCGACGGTAGCCTGCCAGTTATCATCGTGAACACCGATCGGTGCCAGCAGCGGTGTCAATGTCTGGCTGACGCTGGCCAGCGCGGAGTCGTTCAGATGACTCACCGGCTTGCCGCTAAACGAAAAACTGTTTAGCGCTCCGATAAGCATACTGACCAGCACAATCACTTTTCCGGCCCGCAGGACAAACCCCCGCAGACGCTGCCAGGTTTGCAACAGCAGACTTTTGGCGTGAGGAACATGCCACAGTGGCAGTTCCATTACAAAGGGACTGGCGGTACCGCGCATCAGCGTATGCTTCAGCAGCAGACCAGTGGCGATGGCCGCGCAAATCCCCAACAGATAGAGGCTGAAAACGACCAGGGCACCGCGCTGACCGAAAAAGGCCGCCGCAAAGACGGCGAAAATCGCCAGCCGCGCTCCGCAGGAGATAAACGGCGCCATCAGCACGGTGATCAGCCGCTCCCGTGGCGCGTCCAGCGTGCGTGCACCCATCACCGAGGGCACATTGCAGCCAAAGCCAACAATCAGCGGTACAAAGGATTTACCGGGCAGACCCAGCGCCTGCATCAACCGATCCATCACAAAGGCGGCACGCGCCATATAACCGGAATCTTCTAGCAGAGAGAGGAACAGATACATCATGCCGATCTGCGGCACCAGCGGCATCACGGTATTGATCCCGCCGCCAACGCCCTGCGCCAGGAAAAGTGTCAGCCATAACGGCAGGTGCAGCGTAGCCCCCAGCCATTGCGTACCCTGAATAAAGATCGCCGCTGATCCAAGGTCGAACAGGGGTTGCAGCGCGCCACCAAGGTTGATGGCGAGGAAGAACATCATATACATCACCAGCAGAAACACCGGCAGACCCAGCCAGCGGTTCATGGTCAGCCGATCCAGCCGCTGGCTGAACAGGCTACGGCTTCCGGCCACACGGATGACCTTGTGACAGAGGGATTCGAGAGTCTGATAGCGGCTACTGGCAATGGACTGGGCAGCATCCTCGCCCAGATGTTCATGGATGCCAGGCAGTAACGCCTGGGCAGCGGGCATCTGCTGCTGGCTCCAGATGTCCCCTTCCAGCATATGCAGGGCCAGCCAGCGTTTCTGCCCTTCGGGCGTGGCGGCAGGCATGGACGCGACCAGTTCACGTAACGCCTGTTGCAGCGGCTGCGAATAGGGGACATCAAGCAGGGTAGGCTGGCGTGAATAGCGGTCGATGGTCTCTTTCAGTGGTTTGATGCCGCGCCCGCGTGTCGAAACCAGCGGTATCACCGGGCAGCCCAGGGCCTGTTCCAGCGCCGCGAGGTCTAACTCTGTTTGCTGGCTTTCAACAATATCCAGCATGTTTAACGCCACGATGCAGGGCTGCCCCATTTCCAGCAGCTGCAAGGTCAGATAAAGATTACGTTCAAGGTTACTGGCATCCACCACGTTAATCACCAGGTCAGCATCACCGCTCAGCAGATACTGGCAGGCAATCTGTTCGTCCAGCGATGCCTGCGCCGAGAGGGTGGTGAGCGAGTAACAGCCCGGCAGATCAACCAACTGCACCTGATGCTCTGTGGTGGTGAACAGCCCCTCTTTGCGCTCGACGGTTACCCCGGCCCAGTTACCGACCCGCTGGCGCGATCCGGTGAGCTGGTTAAACAGGGTGGTTTTGCCTACGTTTGGGTTCCCGGTCAGCGCGATAGTGATGGTTTTCATGCTGTCTCTCCGGCTGACTGCATGGCTTCCAGCTGGAGCAAATCAAGGTCCCTTTTGCGCAACATCAGGCTCACGTGGCGGGTTTCAATATGCAGCGGATCGCCCAGTGGCGCGATGCGGATCAGCCGAAAGGTGGCGCCGGGCAACAGCCCCAGCGCCATCAGTTTCTGGCGAAATACCGGATTGATGGATGACGAAAAACCGACGATTCGGTAGGTATGCTGTGGGATCATGTGCATTGGCGGTGCCTGCTTAAATAGACACTGAGAATTTTAATGAGAGTGATTCTTGCTCACATTGATATGGAGCAACTTAATCGCAGGGCAAGTGGGGAGGTTAGGAAAAAAGAGCGGGCCGTGAGACCCGCCGGGGAGGATTAGCTTTTTTTACCAAACGCGGCGGCCAGCGCATCGCCCATCGCGCTGTTGCCCGCAGACTGAGCAGCAGGGCGCTTGTTGTTGGCTTTTGCCGGGCGTGCATTGTCACGGTCTGGCGATTTGTTGCCGCCACCGCGTCGCGCATTGGTTTCGCCTGGCTGCTCGTCAAGACGCATGGTCAGTGCAATACGCTTACGCTGTAAATCGACTTCCATCACCTTCACTTTGACCACATCACCGGCTTTCACCACTTTGTGTGGGTCATCGACAAATTTATCGGCCAGTGAGGAGATATGCACCAGACCATCCTGATGGACGCCGATATCGACGAAGGCGCCGAAGTTGGTGACGTTAGTCACCGAGCCTTCCAACACCATCCCCGGGAGCAGGTCATTCATGGTGTCGACGCCGTCAGCGAACTGTGCGGTTTTAAACTCAGGACGGGGATCGCGACCCGGTTTTTCCAGCTCTTTGATGATGTCACTCACGGTCGGCACGCCGAAACGCTCATCGGTAAAATCAACGGCTTTCAGATTACGCAGCTCAGTCGGGTTACCCATCAGGTCGTTCAGTGCCTGCTCGGTGGCGGCGAGAATGCGCTCCACGACAGGATACGCTTCCGGGTGCACGGTAGAGGCATCCAGTGGGTTATCGCCCTGGGTGATGCGAAGGAATCCGGCGCACTGTTCAAAGGCCTTTGGCCCCAGACGACCGACTTTCAGTAACTGCTGACGGTTCTGGAAACGGCCGTTCTCGTCACGCCAGGTGACAATATTCTGGGCGATCATCTTGCTCAGCCCTGCCACGCGCGTTAGCAGCGGCACAGAGGCGGTATTCAGATCGACACCCACGCCGTTTACGCAGTCTTCCACTACCGCATCCAGCTTTCTCGCTAACTGGCTCTGGCTGACGTCATGCTGGTACTGGCCGACACCAATGGATTTCGGGTCGATTTTCACCAGTTCGGAGAGCGGGTCCTGTAAGCGACGGGCAATGGAAACCGCACCACGCAGCGAGACATCCAGGCCGGGGAACTCCAGCGCCGCCAGTTCGGAAGCGGAATAGACCGAGGCTCCCGCTTCGCTGACGATGACTTTCTCGCCCTGTACCTGCGGGAACTGCTTCTGCACCTCAAGATAGAAACGCTCGGTTTCACGCGATGCCGTGCCGTTGCCGATGGCGACCAGTTCAACCTGATGTTGGGTACAGAGTGCCGCTACGGCCGCTGCGGCTTTGGCTGTCTGCCCGGTGTGAGGATAGATGGTGTCGGTCGCGACCAGCTTCCCGGTCGCATCCACCACGGCGACTTTGACCCCGGTACGCAGGCCAGGATCGAGACCCATCGTGGCGCGCATCCCCGCCGGCGCCGCCATCAACAGATCGTGCAGATTGCGGGCGAAGACATTAATCGCTTCGTCTTCCGCGCGTTCACGCACGGTGCCCATCAGTTCGGTTTCGAGGTGCAGCAGCACCTTGATGCGCCAGGTCCAGCTGACGACGGCTTTACGCCAGGCATCCGCTGGTGCATTGTTCAGGCGCAGATTCAGATGGTCCGTGATGATCTGCTCACCGTGACTTTCGCGCGGCGGCTCATCGAACTGCGGATCAGCATTCAGCGCCAGCTGTAAGATACCTTCGTTACGCCCACGGAACATGGCCAGCGCACGGTGGGAAGGTACGGTGGATAACGCTTCATGATGATCGAAGTAGTCACGAAATTTTGCGCCTTCCTCTTCTTTGCCATCGATCACACGTGCGACCAGGTGTGCATTTTTCCACAGGTAGTCACGCACTTTTGCCAGCAGTCCGGCATCTTCTGCGAAACGTTCCATCAGGATGTAGCGTGCACCATCCAGCGCCGCTTTGGTGTCTGCCACACCTTTGTCAGCATCAATGTAGCCAGCGGCCAGTTGTTCAGGGTCGTGAGACGGTTCCTGCCATAACGTGTCCGCCAGAGGTTGCAGACCGGCTTCAATAGCGATCTGACCGCGCGTGCGGCGCTTCTGTTTGTAAGGCAAGTAGAGGTCTTCGAGCTCGGTTTTACTCAGGGTGGCGTTGATTGCTGCTGCCAGTTCATCGGTCAGTTTTCCCTGGTCGGCAATGGATTTCAGAATGGACTGGCGACGGTCGGCAAGTTCGCGCAGGTAACCCAGTCGGGTCTCCAATTGACGCAGTTGGGTATCATCTAACCCGCCGGTCACTTCCTTACGATAACGTGCGATAAACGGCACGGTATTTCCTTCGTCGAGCAGGCGCACAGCGGCTTCAACCTGTTCTGGTCTGGCCTTTAGCTCACTTGCAATCAGGCGGCTCAGTGAATTATTCATCATTGTTGGGACACTTTTTAGCTTAAGAAATTGGCAACAGTTATACGGATTGCAGCAGCATAATGCCAGTCATCAGGCTGTTAGCATGGCTGCAACGGCGAGTTTAAGACTCTTTGACGTAGCTGATCGCATTGACGTACCACAGTGCTTCACCCACTGGGGTGTGGACGATGGCGGCATCCCCGATCTCTTTTTTCAGCAACGCACGCGCCATCGGCGAGTCGATAGAGATATAGTCATTGCGACCGAAGATCTCGTCATAGCCGACAATGCGGAAATGCTTCAGATCGCCATCATCGTTTTCCACCTCAACCCAGGCACCGAAAAACACTTTGCCATCCTGCTGTGGGGAATAGTCGACAATACGCAGCTGTTCCAGGCACTTGGTCAGATAGCGTATCCGGCGGTCAATTTCACGCAGGCGTTTTTTGTTGTACTGATAGTCGGCATTTTCACTGCGATCGCCAAGGCTGGCCGCCCAGGTGACCTTTTTCGTCACTTCCGGGCGATCTTCGCGCCACAGGAAGTCCAGCTCCTGCTTCAGCAGGTTGTAGCCTTCGCGGGTAATCAGTTTGGTTTTCATCGTTCAGCCATCGTCATCGTGATATGCAGACTATTTTGTTGTGCTGTGTGACGGGATGCAAATTCATTGTTCCGAATTATGCCGCAACGTTACTGCTTGTTTGTCATGATAAATACGCTGGAAAAAACCGTTCATCCCCTGGTTTTTTTGACCCAGATTACAGATAAGCTGCTGTTTAATATGCTTTGTAACAATTTCGGCTACAATATAAACCATTATTGACTGTTACATTCAGGCATCTTTTTTGAAAATACAGGCTCAGGCAATAGCGCCTTTGGGAGTAACGAAATGCAAGAAAATTACAAAATCCTGGTGGTAGATGATGACATGCGTTTGCGTGCACTGCTGGAGCGTTATCTGACCGAGCAGGGCTTCCAGGTGCGTAGCGTGGCCAATGCTGAGCAGATGGATCGCCTGCTGACACGTGAATCATTCCACCTGATGGTGCTGGACCTGATGTTACCTGGCGAAGATGGCCTGTCGATTTGCCGCCGTCTGCGCAGCCAGAGCAACCCGATGCCGATTATTATGGTTACCGCCAAAGGCGAGGAAGTGGACCGTATTGTGGGCCTCGAAATTGGTGCGGATGACTATATTCCAAAACCGTTTAACCCACGTGAACTGCTGGCCCGTATCCGTGCGGTGCTGCGTCGTCAGGCGAATGAACTGCCGGGCGCACCTTCTCAGGAAGAAGCGGTGATTGCTTTCGGTAAATTCAAGCTGAACCTCGGTACCCGCGAGATGTTCCGTGAAGATGAGCCGATGCCACTGACCAGCGGCGAGTTCGCCGTACTGAAAGCGCTGGTGAGCCACCCGCGTGAGCCGCTGTCGCGCGATAAACTGATGAACCTGGCCCGTGGTCGTGAGTACAGTGCGATGGAGCGCTCTATCGACGTACAGATCTCCCGTTTGCGCCGTATGGTGGAAGAAGATCCGGCTCATCCGCGCTACATCCAGACCGTTTGGGGCCTGGGCTATGTCTTCGTGCCGGACGGCAGTAAAGCATGAGGCGATTCCGCTTCTCTCCCCGTAGTTCATTTGCCCGCACACTGTTATTGATCGTTACCCTGCTGTTCGTCAGTCTGGTAACGACCTACCTGGTGGTGCTGAACTTTGCAATTTTGCCCAGTCTGCAACAGTTCAACAAAGTTCTGGCCTATGAAGTGCGTATGTTGATGACCGACCGTTTGCAGTTGGAAGATGGCACGCAGCTGGAAGTGCCTCCGGCATTTCGCCGTGAAATCTACCGTGAACTCGGCATCTCGCTGTATACCAATGCAGCGGCGGAAGAGAGCGGATTACGCTGGGCGCAGCACTATCAGTTCCTCAGCCAACAGATGGCGCAGCAGTTGGGTGGCCCGACCGATGTTCGTGTGGAGGTCAATAAGAACTCCCCGGTGGTGTGGCTGAAAACCTGGCTGTCGCCGGATATCTGGGTGCGCGTCCCCCTGACCGAGATCCATCAGGGCGATTTCTCTCCGTTGTTCCGCTACACGCTGGCGATTATGTTGCTGGCGATCGGCGGAGCCTGGCTGTTTATACGTATCCAGAACCGCCCGCTGGTGGAGCTGGAGCACGCAGCGTTACAGGTGGGTAAAGGCATTATCCCGCCACCACTGCGCGAGTATGGTGCCTCTGAGGTCCGTTCGGTGACGCGGGCATTCAATCAGATGGCGTCTGGTGTGAAACAGTTAGCTGATGACCGAACCCTGCTGATGGCCGGGGTGAGTCATGACCTGAGAACGCCATTGACGCGTATTCGTCTGGCAACGGAAATGATGTCAGAGCAGGATGGCTATCTGGCTGAGTCGATCAATAAAGATATCGAAGAATGTAATGCGATTATCGAACAGTTTATTGATTACCTGCGTACCGGCCAGGAGATGCAGTTTGAACGCGCTGACCTCAACAGTGTGCTGGGGGAAGTGGTGGCGGCAGAAAGCGGTTACGAGCGTGAAATTGAAAACGCCGTAATGTCCACAGAGCTGATGCTGGATATTAATCCCCTTGCGATTAAGCGTGCTATTGCCAATATGGTCGTCAATGCTGCCCGTTATGGTAATGGCTGGATTAAGGTCAGTTCCGGCCGCGAGCTGCATCGGGCCTGGTTCCAGGTGGACGATGATGGTCCCGGTATTGAACCCGACCAGCTTAAGCACCTGCTTCAGCCGTTCGTGCGCGGCGACAGCGCACGCAGTACCAGCGGCACGGGCCTGGGACTGGCGATTGTGCAACGTATTATTGATGCTCACCAGGGGGCACTGGAGATTGGTAAGAGTGAAAAAGGGGGCTTACGCATTCGTGCCTGGCTGCCATTGCCACCTGCCAGCCTTCCGCCAGGGCCGACAGTGACAGGCAAGGGCGCGGCATGATGTCGTAGGGGTGAGGCATGCCTCACCCGATTCCACTGGCTTACAGTGTCGGTCCGGCTTTCACCAGAGCTTCACCCGCTTTGGTGTCGGTAAACTTATCGAAGTTATTGATAAATCTCTGAGCCAAATCCCGGGCCTTTGTTTCCCATTCGGCTTCACTCGACCAGGTTTGACGCGGGTCGAGCAGTTTGCTGTCTATACCTTGCAGAGTCAGCGGTATCTCCAGGTTGAAAACAGGCAACGTGGTGGTTTCTGCATGGGCGATGTCCCCACTGAGGATAGCGTTGATAATCGCCCGTGTATCGGCGAGTGAAATACGTTTCCCGCTGCCGTTCCAGCCGGTGTTCACCAGCCAGGCTTCTGCGCCTGCGTCCTTCATCCGTTTCGCCAGAACCTCTGCGTACTGTGTGGGGTGCAGAGTCAGGAACGCGGCACCAAAGCAGGCTGAGAAGGTGGGAGTGGGGGCGGTGACGCCACGCTCAGTACCGGCCAGTTTGGCGGTAAAACCGGACAGGAAATGGTACTGGGTCTGCTCGGCGGTTAGGCGTGATACCGGGGGCAGCACGCCAAAAGCGTCAGCGGTCAGGAAAATTACTTTCTTCGCGTGGCCGGCTTTCGACACCGGTTTAACAATATTGTCGATATGGTAAATCGGGTAGGAGACGCGGGTGTTCTCGGTCTTGCTGCTGTCGTCATAATCCACTGAACCATCGCTGCGAACGACAACGTTCTCCAGCAGGGCATCCGGGCGGATCGCATGGTAGATCTCCGGTTCTGCTTTTTCTGACAGCTTGATCGTTTTAGCGTAGCAGCCCCCTTCAAAGTTAAACACGCCGTCATCATCCCAGCCATGTTCATCATCGCCAATCAGCTTGCGCTCTGGGTCGGTAGACAGTGTGGTTTTGCCCGTGCCCGACAGGCCGAAGAATATGGCAACATCCCCTTTTTCACCGACGTTGGCCGAGCAGTGCATCGACGCGATCCCTTTTAGCGGCAGCAGGTAGTTCATAATAGTGAACAACCCTTTCTTCATCTCGCCGCCGTACCAGGTTCCCCCGATAAGCTGTATGTTTTCCGTCAGGTTAAAGGCGACAAAGTTCTCGGAGTTCAGTCCCTGCGCCTGCCAGTCCGGGTTGGTGCACTTGGCGCCGTTCATCACCACGAAGTCAGGTGTGAAATTCGCCAGACCCGCTTTATCCGGGCGTATAAACATGTTCTTCACAAAGTGCGCCTGCCAGGCGACTTCCGTGATAAAGCGTACGCTGAGGCGTGAGTCCGGGTTAGCGCCGCACCAGGCATCGACCACAAACAGGCGTTTGCCGGAGAGCTGCTGCGTGACAAGGTTTTTCAGCGACTGCCAGGTTTCCTGCGAGAGGGGATGGTTATCATTTTTACCTTTGCCCTGGTCACTCCACCACAGCGTGTCGCGGGTGGTTTCGTCACGTACCAGATATTTGTCTTTCGGAGAACGTCCGGTAAAAATGCCGGTATCCACGGCGACAGCGCCAGACTGCGTGATGATACCGCGCTCAAAACCGTTTAATGTGGGTAGGGTTTCTTCCTTAAACAGGGTGTCATAATCAGGATTATGAATCACCTTAACCGTATCAGTGATGCCATAAGCGACGAGGTCCTGCAAGGTCAGGTCGTTAGTGTGCATGTTACTGCTCCTTTGTCGGTTTTTTGTACTGCGTCAAATTGTAGGGGTATTTCAACTTTATTATCGCGAGTGACCTCCGACTTCTGCATCAGTGCCGGGTGATACCACGATCGCGCGCAGTTTACACCCGCCAGAAAACAGCGAAAGCGGCAAAGAAGGAAAATGAGAAGCCACGCTGGGTTCAATGAAAAGAATCGCATTTGTTGCATCAATAGTGCTAAGTCGGTGTCTTTTTTTAGTGATAAAAACCAGGGAGGGGAGGATTGTCAGGTGGAAAGTTCGACTTTTTGTGACGGGAGTATCGTATTGTTTTTCGATGAGAAATAAAGGCAGGCAGCGTAAAAACGGGGGCATTGTGGAAATGAAAAAGGCCGGAGATTATCCGGCCTCTGGCGATTAATGAACCTGTTGGTCACCTGTCGCAGAATCATTACGGATCGCGGCAATATCGACCGCATCATAGACGTAATGATTACCGCAGTAGTCACAGTGCATATCAATATTGCCATCTTCCTGCAGGATCTGATCCACTTCTTCATCCGGGAGTGTGCGCAGCACATCGCCGCAACGTTCGCGTGAACAGGTGCACTTGAAACTCACGTTCTGGGGTTCAAACAGGGTGACTTCTTCCTGATGATAGAGGCGCCACAGCACGTCATTCGCTGGCAGGCCCAGCAACTCTTCCGTTTTAATCGTTTCTGTCAACGTCGCCAGGTGGTTGAACTCATCCAGACTGGCATCCTGAGCCGGGAGAACCTGCAACAGAATACCGGCTGCACCCACCTGCGATTCTGTTTCGCCGGTGCGGATAAACAGGCGAGTAGGGAGCTGCTCTGAACGCATAAAGTAATCTTCCAGGCAGGCGGCCAGGGTGTCACCTTCCAGGCCGACAACGCCCTGATAGCGCTCACCTTCTTTCGGAGAAATGGTGATCACCAGATAGCCATTGCCGACCATCTCTTTCAGGCTGCTGCCGTCGGCAATCTCACCCTGCATACGCGCAACCCCACGCATTTCCTGAAGATTGTTACCGTTGATCACCGCCATGTTAAGCGGGCCATCACCCTGCAATTGCACCGTGATATCACCGTCAAATTTCAGGGTGGCTGTCAGCAGGCTGGTGGCCACCAGCAGTTCGCCAAGGACCTGTTGCACTGGCTGAGGGTAGTCATGGCCCTCAATGATTTCCTGCCATGTCTGGGATACGGTAACCAGTTCGCCGCGCACAGCATGGTTTTCGAACAGGTAACGGTGCATCTGGTCTTGCTGGGACATAGTGTTTCTCTCGAGTGTGGCGTTATTCGTCGCCAGAATGTTTAAATTTCATCAGGTCACGACGTTCCTTTTTATCAGGGCGCCGGTCAGGGTGCGGCATAGTCAGGGCGTTCATTTTACGCGCCAGTGCCACTTTTTCCCGCTTCTCAATACTTTCTACCGTTTCACGGTACAATTGTTGCGCAACAGTCGCCGGGCCACGTTTGTCAGTGACCGCTTCAATTACTACGGTGCGCTGATCGTTACCCTGGCGCAGCGTCAGCTCCGCAGCGACTTCCACCAGTTTACTGGGTTTGCTGCGTTGACCGTTGTAATGGACTTTGCCGCCTTCGATCATTTCGCGTGCATCTGCCCGGGTTTTATAAAACCGGGCGGCCCAAAGCCATTTATCGAGCCGGACCCCGTCTGAGGGTTTCTCTTTCATCGCTGCTCCTTTTGGGAATACCCCTATATAGGGTGTCCCCCGTCGTCTTTCAAGTTAACGGGTGGGGCGTCCTGGATTATTTTGGGTATGGAGGGCACTAGCTATTAAAAATAGCACAGATGCGATGGGGTCAGAACATCGGCCGCACGGTCTGTATATCGTTGAGCGAATGGTTGAGGCATTTGTCGTAATACTGATGAATTTCCATCATCCGAAGACGATTACGGTGGATGCGACGCAGCGCCAGTAGTGTGTTAATGACCAGAATCAGAGTAAGCAACAGCAACAGCAAACTGCTGCCGAGGTAGTGCCATAATTTGATGGTATCCGGCTCGCTGTGCAGTGCGATATGGCGCGTACCGTTGGCATCGGTGGTGATGCTGGTAATGATCCCGTTAGCCTTAAACGGCGTGTGCAGCAGCATACCAGCCAGACGTTGCAGTTCTGGCCATTGGTCAGGCGCGTTGTAATCAAACAGTGATGCCGCCGGGGAGGGTTGATTCACCAACTGGCGGCCTTCATCGCTGAGGATCAGGAAACCACCCGGAGGAGGGCTGTTCAGCGCGTCTGAGGCACGGCGTGTTTCTCGGTAGAAGAAAGAGGACGTCGCGGTATTGACCAGGTTTTCCAGCGCTTCGGCGCTCACCGGGCGCAGTAGCACGTTCATGCCGTTGAGTGCACCAGAATTGGCACGATGCACCAGCGTCTGCCAGTCTTTGGCATTGCCGAGGTTGACCAGCGCATTTTTCAGACGCACACAGTCCTGTTCCTGGCTGCACAAATCCTGGGTTTTTTGCACGATATCGGAGAAGTCATCCAGCAGGATCATGCCTGACTTTTGAATGGCGGTGGCCAGCTGCGGATTGAGTTTTGGATCGGTGCTGGTCTGCGGATGAAGCTGCATCCGGGTGGTATCCAGCAGTGCGGTGGCTTTATCGATAATATCGGACTGCGGCAGGGGCAGGGGTTCAGCGTTGTTCCAGTATACCGCAGAGCAGTCGAACGGCATAAAGTCATAGCTGCGGTTGCCCTGATAGGTGGCTGGGATCGAACACATCCCCGTGCCTTTGACTTTCAGGCTGTCGCCCACATGCAGGGCAACGTTTTCTAAGTCACTCACCTGCGTGACCTGCAGACTTTCCGTGCCTTTAATCCATGCCAGGCTCAACTTCAGTGGCATGCTCAGGGGGATCCAGGAAATCAGCAGTACCAGCACCAACAACGCACCCGCAGCCAGCACAACATTTTTACGCCAGCGTTGGATTGGGAAATTACGCACCTCATCCTGCAGGGAGAGGAAACGTCCCTGGCGAACGACCTGGCGGTTAAGATAGATATCAACGTCGGTGGTTTGACCCAGGTCCTGGGTTACGTAGCTTTGCCAGTGTGGCGGATAGATCAAATCGATAATACCCAACGAGATGTTACTGACCTGGCCCTGGTTAGATTCGCCAAATAAGCCCCAGCGTTTCGGTGCGCCGCGCAGGCAGTGGATGTCGCGCAGGTCTTTCTCTGTGGGGCGGCGGTACAGCATCCAGATGCTGAACAAAATCATACTTATTCCGGCCAGTACCAGCCATGGCATCAGAACAACCGGCCCCACGAGGCTGATGAAAAACAGCAGTAATCCCGTGCTGATAAGCACGGCTTCACGGGTGCCATCCGGCCTGCTCAACGCATACTCTTCCAGGCTCTCCTTGCGGACTCTGAGAAGCTCAACGTTCTCGCCCTCTTCCTTGCGGATAGAGGCATTTTGCCCGGTCGCGCGTACCATCGGTACCAGTGCAGGCGATTCCCAACGATATTGAGTCAGTGAGTGCCCATTGAGTGAAATGACCAGCGGGATCGTTTGCGTTTTAATGAGCTCAACGTAGTTCTCTTCCGCAATGTACTGCTCCCATAGAGGGGGCAGATGCACTTCAACCGCATCCAGGTAGTAGCGCCATTTATTTTGGTCGTCGGTGGAGAGTCCGTAGCGGGTGATGGAGCGAGTGACGGGATAAACATTGTTGCTTTGAGACGTCAGAACCAGTTGTTCGGGGGAGCTACTGGCGCCGGTT